>Ga0123335_1000286_pt1 | contig 84043 bp, 73 predicted proteins | sample BiotimSIPDNA_2_FD_89707 | JGI IMG/M metagenome (GOLD analysis project Ga0123335, IMG submission 89707) | Anaerobic biogas reactor microbial communites from Washington, USA - Biogas_R2 time_0 SIP DNA | ecosystem: Engineered > Bioreactor > Anaerobic > Unclassified | place: Washington, USA... | reverse complement strand
TTTTACCGGCGATCAATAAGAAAGACAGGGGATGACCTGCCCGTCATCCCAAAGTATAAACACTGCTCTGGGTGGTCAAAATTCGATTATCACAGGTGGTCAATTTTCGGTTGTCATTACCAAGGCGGACTCTGGGGCGGATTCGGTTGGCTGTGGACGAAACGCCGGGGTGTCGTTCAGATGTATGTCTCGCGCACCGATGGTTACGTGTGGATCGAGTGTTGCGGCAAGCGTCCGTGGCTGATCACACCGGAGCATCCGGAAGCATTTGTTCGTGCGTTGACGCGTTAGTGCACGTCGGAATTCGTTGCGGAGAGATCCTGTGCGCCGGGCCAACCTGTGAGCCTGTACCGTCGCCATGATGGGGATCACTGAACCTGCCGGGGATTTGAACCGCAATGTTCAGTCGACCATCCGGGATTCGAAAACACGATACTGGCGTTTGGTCCAGAAAAGGATAAAAAGAAAGGCTAGGGCATTGGCGAGGGGCTGGGCCATCCAGACGCCGGTGATGCCGAAAAGGTGCGGAAGGCCGAAAAGAAGGGGAAACAGGACCAGGGTGTCGCGTACAACCAAGAGGAGCATGGCCGTGACTCCACGCCCGAGGCCGATGAACATGTTGATCCACATCAGGCTGGGGGCTGCTGTCAGGAGCATTAAAAAGTTGATGCGAAGGGCCGTTTCCGTCAGGGCCTGCAACTGCGGGTCGGGAGAGAAAAACGTTGCAATCGAATGTGCGAAGACTTCTACAGCCAGGCAACTCAGCACGGCGATGCCGACGGAGATTCTGACGGCGACCTTGACGGTCTCCAAAAGCCTGGAATAGAGGCTGGCCCCTTCACTGAAGCCCACCAGCGGCATCAGACCCTGCCCGAAGCCGTAGAGCATCATCATGATCAGACCATTTGTCCGGAAGATAATGCCGAGAGTGGCGACGGCCAGGTCGCTGTACCCGGCGAGGATGGAATTGTGCAGCAGCATGCCCAGGCTGACCACCAGATTGATGACGATAGAGGGAAATCCTGTCGAATAAATGGAGTAAATGATGGGGAGATTCGGGCGTAGATGTTTCCATTTCAGCCGATACTTTGAGCTTTTCTGCTGGAGGTAATAAAAGGACAGCAGAGCGCCCGAGATCTGGGAGATCACCGTGGCCAGGGCGGCCCCCTGTATTTCCAGGCGGGGGAAAGGCCCCAGCCCGAAGATGAGCAGGGGTTCAAGGATGGCGCTGACCGCGGCAATAAAAAAAACGGAAAGCATCGAGGCATTGGGCCTGCCTTCCGCCCGGAGGAGATTGTTGATCATCATGATCAGAAAAAGAAAAGGGACGCCGGGCATGACCGTGACGAGATAGAGGCGTGAAAGGGGGAGGATTTCGTCCGTGGCGCCGAAGAGTTTCAGAATCGGAGCCGGAGCGGCTAGAATCACCCCGGCAAGCAGAACGCCCAGAGCGGCTGAAAGAAAAAAGACCTGCCCCGCCGTCTGGCGGGCCTTGAGAAATTCCTCCGCTCCGAACATCCGGGCGGCGTAGGAACCGGCGCCTATCCCCGTTCCTACTCCGATGCCGCCAAAAACCAGCAGGATGGGAAAGCAGATGGTTAAAGCCGCCATGGCTTTAGAGCTTAAACGGGCCAGCCAGAAGGCTTCAATGAGGTTGAAAAACGCCATGATGAGCATGGCGGCAATGGACGGTCCGCTCATTCTGAGCAGTAGAGGCACAATGGGACCTTCTCCCAGATCAAGGATCTTGTCATTCATGGCGCTTTGATTTATAGGCAGAATCTGTTCAAGACAAAGGAAGCAAGGGGAGGAATCGCACGACGGGACATTCGGCCGTAATTTCTTTCTTCTCTTGCCCGGAGAAAGGTACCTGCTAACATTGAATACTCCAAAAGATCAAGATCATTTATTGACATGAGCAAAAATCTCATCGTCATCCTGGGCCCTACGGCATCGGGAAAAACAGGGCTGGCGGTCCGCCTCGCCCTTGACCTGAATACGGAAATCATTTCCGCGGATTCACGGCAGGTCTATCGGGGAATGGATATCGGAACGGGCAAGGATCTTGGGGATTACCGGATCGACGGAAGAAACATCCCCTGCCACCTGATCGATATCGTGGATCCTGATTACGATTTCAGCATGTTTGAGTATCAGGCCCGCTTTTACCGTTGTTTTGCGGAGATCTCGTCCCGGGGGATGATCCCCATCCTCGTGGGCGGTACCGGATTATACCTCTCCGCCGTTCTCGAAGAGTATCGAATGGATGCCGTTCCGGAAAACATCGAGTTGAGGGAATCCCTGAAGGAGAAATCGATCGAGGAACTTCGGCAGCGACTGCTGGCGCTCAATCCGACCTTGCACAATACAACGGATCTGCTCGATCGCTCCCGCATTCTTCGCGCCCTTGAAATCGCTGAATTCCCGCGGAACAGGGAGGCAGGCTCCACAGGGGAACGACCAGCCATCGATCCCCTGGTGATCGGTATCCACTGGGATCGGGAGTCGCTCCGCAGACGGATCACCCTCCGGCTGAATGAGCGGCTGGCCATGGGTCTGATCGATGAGGTGAAAGAGCTCAACCGGTCCGGGATCTCCTGGGAGAGGCTTCATTCCCTGGGCCTCGAATACCGGTATGTCGCGCTTTATCTTCAGAGGAAAATGTCCTGCACAGAAATGGTGCGAACCCTTACGAACCGCATTTTCCAGTTCTCAAAAAGACAGGGCACATGGTTTCGCCGAATGGAACGGCACGGCATCAAAATTTTCTGGGTTGAGGGAAGCGATTACGAATCCTTGGAAAAACTGACCCGCGGGATTCTGACCGCATGACTCAGCCCGGCTTCGTTTTCGACTACCTGACAAAGTGTCGCTACGAGTCCTCACACACCTTGAGCCCCGGTGAAGATTGTCTTCAGGGCATTCTGCAGGCCGTGGTCATTCCCGTTTTGGCTGAAAGGGGCCATCTTTTTTCGACACTGGCCAGCCTGGCCGGCAACGCCCCCGACAAGCTGGAGCGGACGCTGGTCATCTGCGTCGTCAACAACCGCCCCTGTCCCTACACAAGCGCGGAGGCGATTGAAAACAATCAACGGACCCTGGAGATTCTTCGGGAACTGGGAAGAGGGCGACTTCCCCCTTTCGAAGAGGGCGGAGGCTTCCTCATCGAAGACTGCCGGCGGATTCTCCAGGGAAGGCTGCGCCTGGCCTATGTGGATGCCTCTTCACCGGGAAGGGAGCTGCCCCTGAAACAGGGTGGGGTCGGTCTTGCGAGAAAGATCGGTCTCGATGCGGCGCTTTGCGTCATGGATTTTACCGGTTCCGATCCTGGTCTGCTCCTGTGCCTCGATGCGGATTCCCCCGTGGATCGAAATTATCTGTCCGCCGTACGCCGCTTTTATGAAGGCCGGAAACCGGGAGCTGCCGTCGTGCCCTATGCCCATCCCCTTCCCGCAAACCCGAAGCTGCTTGCCGCCATTGTCCGGTATGAGCTCTACCTCCGCTATTATGTCCTCGGGCTGAAATTTGCAGGATCCCCTTACGCCTTCCACACCATCGGTTCCACCATGAGCTGCAGCGTCCGCAGCTATGCTGCCGTCCGGGGGATGAACCGCCGCGAGGCGGGGGAGGATTTCTATTTTCTGAACAAGCTGGCGAAGCATTCTCCCGTGGGAACCATTTCAGGCACACAGGTGTACCCGTCTCCCAGGGTTTCCCGGAGGGTTCCCTTCGGCACGGGACAGCGGATGAACAGTTCCCTGGAGGGAACGGACCGGGAGGACATCTTTTATGATCCCCGGGCCTTCCGGGTTCTGAAGTCCTGGCTGAAGGGGATGACAACATGCATCGGTAACGGTGGGGATTTTACCCTGCGGATGGCAGAGGAGATCTCACCCCTTCTTCCCTCTTTCCTGGAACGGAATCAGTTCCCCCATGTCTGGACGAAGATCTGCAGGACGCACAGGAGTCCGGAAAAACGTCTCGAGCATTTTTCGGAGTGGTTTGACGGGTTCAGAACCATGAAATTCCTCCACCACCTCTCGGACACCGCCTATCCAGCGTGTACGATGGGACGGGCTTTACCGCTGCTGCTGGAGTGGATGGAGCATCCTCTCGAGGAAGTCTGGCGGGCAAAACGAGACGGGAGCGATCCCGGGCTGGACGTGCAGATCGAAATGCTAAATAATCTGAGGCATTATGAGTTTCAGGGCGAAAAATAATCTTCGGAAATTTATTCGAATCACCTCTTGACCTTTACAGGCACTTTCCCTATACTTCGCCCACTTAATTGAAAAATCTGTCTTATCAGCATTAATGCATGAACATTCAAAGGAGATCATATGTCATCACCAAAGGACAAGGGAGTACGAGCCATTTTTTCAACAGCAATACTTTGCCTGAGCTTTTTACTGGCCTTCGGATTGACGGCCTGCCAGCAACAGGGGGAAAAAGAGACCGCTCTTAACGAAACAACCGGAAAGTCCAACGCATCCGATCCATCGAAACCTGCGAAGGATACATCGGTCGCCCTTGGACCCGGTGGGGCCGTCATTGAGGTGGATGGGGCGAAAATGACCAAGGCGCAGCTGGATGCGGAAGTGAACAGCAAACTGTCTGAGATTCAGGACAAAATACCGGCTGAAAAGCTCGACCAGGTCAAAGCCAACATTCAGAAGGGACTTGTTGAGGATTTTGTTGTCAAAACCCTGCTGAACAATGAGGTAAACCGCCTGAAAATCACCGCGACGAACGAGGAAATCGATTCGGCGATTGAAAAACTGAAATCAACCCTCCCCGCCAATATGACCCTGGAAGACCTTATGAAGAAGAACCATCTGACCAGGGAAAAAATGCGGGAAGAGATTCAGCTTGGAATCCGCATCAACAAGCTCATTTCCCCGCAGATCAAGAATCTGCCCGCGCCAACGGAGAAGGAAATCTCCGATTTCTACAAGAACAACCAGAATCGCTTCAAGGTGCCTGAGGCCGTACACGCAAGACATATTCTGATCGCCAAGGCCCCCGGAGACAGTGCTGCGCTTCTTGCCCAGAAAAAGGCAAAAGCGGAAGGCCTGAGAAAGCAGATTTCGGCAGGAGCCGACTTTGCAGAGCTGGCCAGGAGTCATTCAGACTGCCCAAGCAAAAGCAAGGGGGGAGACCTGGGTAATGTCACCCGGGGACAGATGGTAAAGCCCTTTGAAGACGCGGTTTTCGCATTGAAAAAGAATCAGATCGGTCCGGTTGTGGAGACGGAATATGGATTCCATGTAGTGCAGGCCCTGGGTGTGCGGCCGCCAAAGACCATCGCCTTTGACGAAAAGACCAAGGCGATGATTTCGGCTTATCTTCAGCAGCAGAAACAGCAGGATGTTTTCAAGAACATGATCAGGAGCCTCAAGGAAAAAGCAAAGATCGTGTCCTATCTCTCCTGAGGCACGCAGACAGATAGACAGAGAAATGCAGGGGGCCTCTCATCTGTTCCTGGATGAGAGGCCCCTTTTCGTTTCGAGAACAATCCGCGGATCGCCCATGAGGTGATTTTAGCGCCTTCTCTCTACATCTGATCGGTGTCTACCCCCCGCAGCAGATTCTTAAGGGCTTCGGCGCGTTCAGTCGAAAGACTCCCTTTCTCCACACCCAACTCTACGGTTAGAACGCCCATCTCCTGGTAAATGCGTAGAAAGTGGGGCAGCTTGAGGTAAAAGGCGTCCAGATGCTTCTGGACCGTACCCGTATCGCCGCGGGCGATGGGACCGGTCAGAGCCGAGACGGTGCCCTGGCGCTCGATGTTCCTGATCGTTCCCAGGACCAGGGGCCAAAAGGCCTCGATGGATTGTTCACGGGTCAATCCGAAAGAGGCATAAATGGTTTCCACGGTGTGCAGCAGCGTCGTCAGATAGTTGGACGCCATGCAGGCGGCGGCATGATACAGGGGCTTGTCCGCCTCACGGACCAGGAAGGGCTTCCCTCCAAGATCCCTTACCAGTTTTTCGGCCCAGCCGACGAGCTCTTCCTGGGCCGTAACGCCGAACGCGCTGCCCGGCAGGTTCTCAATAGCTCCCCCGATATCTGCAAAAGACTGGATTGGATGAATGCTGGCGACCAGCGCGCCTGAACGGCGGGCCGACTCCAAGAGATCGAGCCCCCCGGCGCCGCTCATGTGCACAACCTTATTCCCCGGCAAAATGGCCCCGGAATCGCTCAGGGTCCGGCATGTTCCGGCAATTTCGTCATCAGGGGTCGTGATCAGGATGAAATCGGCCTTTCGGGCTGCTTCTTCAGGGCTGGAACAAGGCTGAGCCGACGTGTAGGAGAGAATGTCCACCAGGGCGGAGGGATTCCGATCCGAAACGGCAGCAACGCCGTAACCGGCCTTCTGAAGGAGATAGGCCATGGCCGTACCGACCTTTCCTGCTCCGATAATCGCTATTTGCTCAATGGAACCGTTCATGAATTTGAAGGAATCAGAAAATGTTCGCCATAAAAAACCCCGGAAAAGGATCTGCAAGACCGATCGATGGGTTTTTGGCCATCCGAGTTTTCATGCATTCAACCCCTTTCGTCTCAGTCCATTCCGTTGTGGATCCAAACGAATGTATTTCTAACACAGGGTAGAAAAAAATCAACCGAAATGACGTTTCTGCAGGCAGTCAGGCAGAGGCGGATCATGCCTTGTCATTCCGCAGCAATTTGGATATAGTTCGAACCATCTGCAACAGGAAGGATTTAGACGAACATGAAAGCCGTAGAGCTGATGATTTTCGATTTTGACGGCACGCTGGTCAATTCCGGCACCGATCTGGTGAATGCGGTCAATTACACGCTGAAGAGACTTTCGCTGCCCGAACTTCCCGGCGGGAAAATCATCAGCTTTGTTGGGGATGGAGTTCATAAGCTTCTGGAGCGCTCTCTGGGGCGCTTTTTCCCGGAATACTTCGATGAGGCGATGAAAATCTTCGACCTTTACTACACGGAACACCTGCTGGACCATACGGCAACCTATCCGGGAGTGGAGGCTGTCCTCACTCACTTTTCCGACAAAAAAAAGGTCATCATGACCAACAAGCGGCATCATTTTACCGTGGAACTCACGGACGCCCTCCATCTGACCGAATATTTCGACGAGATCATCGGGGCGGACAGCAGGCCTTATTGTAAACCGGACAGGCGTCTCGTCGATCCTCTTCTCGATCTCTACGGTATCCCTCGGGAAAAAGCCGTCGTTGTCGGTGACGGGATCAATGATGTTCTTCTGGCCAAAAACGCCGGCCTGATCAGTTGCGCTTTCTTGAATGGCCTGGGAAACCGGGAGGAACTCCTGTCCCTGCAGCCCGATTTTGTCTGTGAAGGCCTGCTTGAGATGATTTCGTTCTTCTGTTGAGGAGGGGCAGAGGGCGATGCTGAACAAGATCCGGCACAGCGTGCAAAAGTTCGGAATGCTGCAGGGTGGTGAGCACGTGGTCGTCGCCGTTTCGGGAGGGCCGGATTCCGTTTCGCTTCTGCAGGTTCTTGCGCTTCTTGCACCAGAGTACGGCCTGACGTTGACTGCAGCCCATCTCAACCATGGACTGAGGGGGGCGGAATCGGATGCCGAAGAGAGGCTGGTCTGCCGGTTGTGTGGGGAAAGGGGGATTTCCTGCGCCGTCAAAAGGGTAAACCTCACGGAGCTTCGACAAAGGGGGCGCCGGAGGCGCTCCCTGGAGGATCTTGGGAGGGAGGAGCGCTATTCCTTCTTTTCGGCGCTGGGGGAAAGGGTCGGCGCTTCCCGGATTGCCCTGGGGCATCATCGGGAGGATCAGGCAGAGACCGTCCTGATGAATCTAATCCGGGGCAGCGGCCTGGAGGGGTTGAAAGGCATCCTGCCCGTTAGGGACGGGATCTTTATCCGCCCGCTCATCGAAGTCAGCCGGGAAGAGATTCTGACGTTTCTCCTGACACAGGGTATTCCCTTTTCCGAGGACAGCTCCAACACCCGGGATGTCTTCCTTCGAAACAGGATCCGTCACCAGCTGATTCCCCTCTTGCAGGCGCACTACAATCCCCGGATCGTCGATGCCCTGAACCGTACGGCCTCGATCGTCCGCCGCGAGGATGACTGCCTGGAGACGACGGCTCGCCGGATTCTTGACACCTGGCAGATTCCCGATTCGATGGCGGGGGAGGGGGCAGCGCTCGATATTTCCCGGCTGACGGGGATACCCGAAGCGCTTCAGCACAGAGTGGTAAAAGGCCTGCTTGAACATTTGCTCTCCGGCTCGTTCCGGATAACCTCACGGCATATCGGGGCGGTCATCGATCTCTGCAGGGGGGAGAAGCCAGCCGGCGATGTCCACCTGCCTGGACAGGCCGTGGTGAGGAGGGAATACGGGCGGCTGATCCTGTCGCGCGGAAGGGAAGACACCCCGCCGGCAGAGACGGCGGGCACGGGGGGGAGGATCCCCGGCCAATTCTGTTATCCCATTGAATTTCCAGGTTGTGTCGAGATCAAGGAGCTTGGCAGAATCGTCAGAACCGCCTTTGTAGAAAAGGCTCACCGGGAAGCTGCAGGGGAAGGAAGCCTTGCCGTCTGCCTGGATTTCGACAGGGTGCAGATGCCCCTGACCATCCGGAATCGACGGGAGGGGGATCGCTTTCAGCCATCCGGCATGAAGGGAACAAAGAAATTGAAGAACTATTTCATCGACGAAAAGATCCCGCGCCGGCGACGGGATTCCATACCGCTGCTGGCGGATCGCCAGTCCGTGGTCTGGATTGCGGGGCATCGACTCAGTGAGCGTGTTTCGGTAGATAAAAATACGAAGCATATCGCAAAAATAGAAATTATTTGAAATTGTAAAAGGATTAATGTAATTGTGGCCGGAAACTTGATTTCTTGGACAATCTGCTTGATGGAAAGAACCTAACGTAGCCACTGGGAAATAAAAAGGAGCATCTTTATTGAATTCTTTGCAGAAAAATATTGCACTCTGGCTGATCATCAGCCTCGTCTTTGTGCTTGTGTACCATCTTTTCAGCCAGCCAAAAGGCCAGGAGGAAACGATCGTTTTCAGCGATTTTATCTCCTATGTCGACAAAGGTCAGATTACAGAAGTGACCATGCAGGGGGACAACATCACCGGAAAGATGACAAGCGGAAAAAAATTCAAGAGTTACGCCCCCAATGATCCGAGTCTCATTCCACTGCTGAAATCCAAGGGGGTGCGTATCACGGCCAAGCCGGAGGATGAATCCCCGTGGTTTGTGACGGTTCTCGTGTCATGGTTTCCCATGCTCCTGCTCATCGGCGTTTGGATCTTCTTTATGCGGCAGATGCAGGCCGGTGGCGGAAAGGCCATGGCCTTTGGCAAAAGCCGGGCGCGACTGATGACAGACAAGACAAAGAAAGTGACCTTTTCCGATGTCGCAGGGATCGATGAAGCCAAGGCGGAACTGGAGGAGGTCATCGAATTTCTCAAGGATCCCAAAAAATTCACCCGCCTGGGCGGGCGGATTCCCAAGGGTCTGCTTCTGGTAGGCCCTCCGGGTACAGGAAAAACGCTGCTTGCCAAGGCGATCGCCGGTGAAGCCGATGTGCCTTTCCTGAGCATCAGCGGGTCCGATTTTGTCGAGATGTTTGTCGGGGTTGGCGCCTCGCGGGTGAGGGATCTCTTCACCCAGGCCAAAAAGAATGCCCCGTGCATTATCTTCATTGATGAAATCGATGCTGTGGGTCGGCACCGGGGTGCCGGTCTCGGGGGAGGCCACGACGAGCGGGAACAGACGCTCAATCAGCTCCTCGTGGAAATGGACGGCTTTGAATCCAATGAAGGCGTCATCCTCGTTTCCGCGACCAACCGTCCCGACGTGCTCGATCCGGCGCTGCTCCGGCCGGGTCGGTTCGACCGGCAGGTGGTTGTCCCCCTTCCCGATGTCAAGGGGAGGGAAATGATTTTTCAGGTGCATTCCCGTAAAACAACCCTGGCGGATGACGTGGAATTTTCGATTCTCGCCAGGGGAACGCCGGGGGCGTCGGGAGCGGATATAGAAAACCTGGTGAATGAAGCGATTATTCATGCCTCACGCCTGGGAAAGGATAACGTGGAGCTTGCGGACTTCGATTTCGCAAGGGATAAAATCCTTATGGGCGCCGAGCGGAAAAGCATGGTCATCAGCGATGAAGAAAAACGGAACACCGCCTATCACGAGGCGGGTCACGCCCTGGTCGCCCGATTGCTGCCGGGAAGCGACCCCATCCACAAGGTGACCATCATCCCCAGGGGAAGAGCCCTGGGTCTGACGCAGCAGCTGCCCGTCGATGAAAAGCACACCTATCCAAAAAAGTTTCTCCTGACGAACATTACGATTCTCCTGGCAGGCCGGGCTGCAGAGGAGCTCACCCTCAATGACTTTACCACGGGTGCCGGCAACGACATCGAACGGGCCACCCACATAGCCCGAAAAATGGTATGCGAATGGGGCATGAGCGATGTCCTCGGGCCGCTCAGTTACGGGGGAAAAGAAGAGCAGATTTTTCTCGGCCGGGAGTTTGCCACCCACAAGGATTACAGCGAAGAAACAGCACGGCGGATCGATGAGGAGATATCCGCCATCGTGACAGGCTGCTATGAAAATGCCAAAAAAATTCTTCTGGATAACAAGGATACGCTCAATCGGCTTGCCAGTGAGCTGCTGGAAAAGGAAGTTCTGAACACCGCCGAGTTGGATGCCATCATCGGAATTCCGACGGCGGGGGTCGAGAAGGAAGGAGAACAGGGCAATCCTGCCGATGGGGAAGCCTGAGTCGCAGTGTTCCCTCCGCATTTCATCTCTCCAGTCGGCGTTTCAAGGGTAAGCTAAATGGGCAAAGCTCAAGAAGCAAAACGGTTCCGCCATCCCCTGAGATCCCTTTCCGGCTTCTCGCCGTCAGAGCTTGCAGCGCTTATGCAGAGCATGGGCGTCGATCCCTACGGGATCGACGCCATGCTTCCTAAAATGAGGCATCTCAATATCCTCATTGAGGGGCTGGAGTGCAAGGTTGCCAATATTCTCAAGCAGGAGATGCTTTCCGTAGGCGGAGATGCGGCCGTGTCGCGACAGTCCGTATCCTGTGCCGTTGAACGGACCGATGCCATCCTCATGGGAACGGAAAAGCAGCTGAGACGCCTTGCGGAGAAGATCTCCTGCCAGCCTTTCGGACTGCGGGCGATATCCGGGCGCCTGAAGGATCTTCTGGCCCGGGAGGCCCTGGAGTGGATTTCCCTGAAAACGGCAAAACGGGAACTGGTTTTCGGTGGAAAGACCCACATCATGGGTATTCTCAACGTGACCCCCGATTCATTTTCCGATGGGGGAAAATACCTTCCCCATGATCTGGCTGTCGCGCATGGGGTTCAACTGGCAGAGGCGGGGGCGGACATCCTGGATATCGGAGGGGAATCGTCGAGACCGGGTGCGGAGGCGATTTCGCTGAAGGAAGAGGCGGAGCGGATTCTGCCGGTAATCAAAAAACTGGCGCAGGAAATCGACATCCCCATATCCATTGACACAACGAAATCCGAAATCGCCCGGGAAGCCCTGGCGGCGGGAGCGGAAATCATCAACGACATCAGCGCAATGACGTTTGATGAAGCCATGAGTGAAGCGGTGAGGGATTCGGGGGCGGCCATCGTCCTTATGCACATGCGTGGGAAGCCGAAGGATATGCAGCTCGGCGACCTGACATACCGTTCCGTACAGGGAGATGTTTTCGCCTACCTGGAGGAGCGCATTGACCAGGCGGTTTCTGAAGGGCTCAGAAAAGAGCAGATGATCATTGATCCGGGATTGGGATTTGGAAAAACCCCTGCGGATTCTCTCAAGCTTCTAAAGCACCTGCGTGAGTTCCGAGCCCTGGGGCGGCCGATTCTCGTCGGGCCCTCAAAAAAGCGCTTTGTTGCCCTTGGGTCAGGCGGCCCGGAGTTCCTTTCCGATCCGCAGCAGCGGCTTGAGGGAACGGCTGCCGCCGTAGCCGCAGCCATTATGAACGGGGCCCACATCGTCCGGGTGCATGATGTCCCTGCGATGAAAAAAGTGGCCGCCATGACGGATGCCCTGCTCTCTGCGTAGCATTTCAACCCCCGGTATTTTCTAAGGAGACAAGAAAGGCCTTCAGGATGATTCATGGAACGGGAATTGATCTGGTCGATATTGATCGGCTGAAAACGATCATCGAGAAATGGGACAGACGATTTCTGGAAAAGGTTTATTCTCCACAGGAAATAAGCTACTGCATGAAAAGGGCCGTGCCGGCCGTTCATTTTGCAGCCCGGTTTGCGGCAAAGGAAAGCTTTCTGAAATCTCTGGGCCTCGGCCTAGGCATGGGAATCAGGTTGAAGGACATCGAGGTGCAGAACGACAGCCAGGGAAGGCCTGTTATGAATCTTTACGGAGCGGCAAGGGCCATCCTCAGTGAACGCGGCGTCACGACCACCCATGTCAGCCTTTCGCATGGCCGCATGCAGGCCTGTGCCATTGTCATCCTGGAGAAATGAGCTACCGGAATGGCAATGAAAAGGAATCGCCGGATCACCGGGGGGAGTATCGAGGAGCGGTCATGAAGAAGTGCATCCTTTCTCGCAGCAATGAGGAAACGCTCCTGATCGGAGAAATCATCGGCCGATGCCTCGTATCGGGAGATATTGTGGCCCTGATCGGGGACCTGGGAGCCGGAAAGACGTGCCTTACACAGGGTATCGCCCGGGGCTTGGGTGTGCCGAAATCCTATGCCGTTGCAAGCCCAACGTTTACCCTCATCAATGAATATCCGGGACGCCACGTCCTGTATCATCTCGATGTCTACCGTCTTTCAGGGTCAAAGGACCTGGAAGAGATGGGCTATGAGGATTATTTTTATGGAAAGGGAGTGTCCGTGATCGAGTGGGCGGAAAAAATAGCGGATATTGTTCCGGAAACCGCAATCACAATTTGTTTCGCATTTGTGGATGAGCATTTGCGCAGAATAGAAATTTCCGCACCGGAAAAGCGCTTGGCGGAAATTGCATCAGCTCTGACTGGGGGAGGATTTTAATTTATGGCGCTCGTTGTTCAGAAATATGGCGGTACCTCTGTTGCCAACCTGGAGAAGATTGAAAACGTGGCCAGAAGGGTCATTAAGGAACGGCAGGCAGGCAACCAGGTCGTCGTTGTCCTTTCGGCCATGGCCGGCGAAACGAACCGTTTGATCGAACTGGCTCAGCAGGCTGCGGAAGATTATGACATCCGGGAGTACGACACCCTGATCTCCACGGGGGAGCAGGTGACGGTTTCCCTGCTGGCCATGGTTTTAAAGGGGATGGGCTATCCCGCCCGATCCTTCCTGGGATTTCAGGTCAGGATCATGACGGATCAGGCTCACACTCAGGCGAGAATCCTCAGCGTCGAAGACGCCGCATTGCGCCGTGAGCTGGAGAAAGGGGTCATTGCCGTCGTAGCGGGATTTCAAGGCGTCGATAAGGACAATAACATCACGACACTGGGACGAGGCGGATCCGACACGAGCGCCGTGGCGCTTGCGGCGGCCCTTCAAGCCGATGTGTGTGAAATCTACACGGATGTCGACGGGGTATACACAACGGACCCCGGCATCTGCAGCAATGCGAGACTGCTGACGAGGATCTCCTATGACGAGATGCTGGAGATGGCAAGGGCAGGGGCCAAGGTGCTGCAGCCGCGGTCGGTGGAGTTGGCAAAGAAGTATGATGTGCCTGTGTATGTTAAATCTTCGTTCAAGGATGATGTGGGAACGCTGGTGACAAAGGAGGATAAGGAGATGGAGAGGGAAGTCGTATCGGGGGTAACGTATGACCGGGATCAGGCGAAGATCACGGTTATCCGCGTTCCCGACAAGGCGGGTGTCGCGTCGCGGCTGTTTACACCCCTTAGCGAGCACAATATTGTTGTCGATATGATCATTCAGAATGCGAGCCTGGAAGGATACACGGATCTCACCTTTACGGTATCGAGAAAAGATGTCAAGGAAACGAAGCGCCTGATCGAAGAGGCGGCCAGGGAGGTCGGCGCCGCCAGTGTGGAAGTGGACGATCAGGTAGCCAAGGTGTCCATCATCGGCGTGGGAATGATCAGCCATTCAGGCGTTGCTGCAAAGATGTTCTCCGCCCTGGCACAGGAGGGGATCAACATCATGATGATCAGTACCTCCGAGATCAAGGTGTCCTGTGTCATTCAATCGAAGTATACGGAACTGGCGGTAATGGTTTTGCATGACGCCTTTGGTCTGGAAAAGACGCCCCGAAAACCGCCCGGACTCAAAAAAATCCATCCCGGTCGTCATGAAGCGAGGCATCAGGAACAATCTTGGAGATAGCCAATGGCATGGGGCTGTTCTTGTTGCCTTGTCCGCACTCGTCATTCCTGCGCTGATCCATTTTTATCAGGAACATATCCGCCCGGCGCCGGTCATCCTCTCTGGACTGCCGGCTGAGGGCTGTCTTGCCGTTGAAGTGGACGGCGACGTTGAACAGAAGGGGATCTATTTCATCCGCAGGGGACAGAGGCTTTCCGACCTGTTAAGCATGCTGGGCATCGGCAGGTCTTCCCGGGCGCGCGACGCTTCGAGTCCCGATCTCTCCATGCCGCTGGATGACGGGATCAGGATCCATGTCACGACGGGAAACAGCCAGAGGTCTTCGATCGCCGTAGAAAGAATGGCGGCTTCAAAGAGGCTTGCCCTGAGCAGGCCCATTGATGTGAATCGTGCTTCTCTTGAAGAATTGATCCTAGTTCCCGGCATAGGAGAGAAGACAGCCCTGAAAATCATCGCGGCGAGAAACAGATCGGGAGGGTTCCGCCGTCTGGAGGATCTCATGAAAATCAAGGGGATAAAACGCAAAAGGCTGGCACGATTGAAGACGTACCTTTATGTGGAAGGTGTTTAGTTAACAAGGTCAAAAAAACCTGCTTCAGCCTGCAAAGGAATTGACCCCATCCGCTGAAAAGTGCATCCGGATGCCCGCCATATTGAAAAGTGATCATCCACCGCTGTTCCGGTATTGATTGAGATAATGCAGAACGCGCTGAACGTAATTCTGCGTCTCTCGATAGGGCGGGATGGTGTTGTTGTAGCGGGCAACGGCGCCTTCACCGGCATTGTACGCGGCAAGGGCCAGGGAAAGATTCCCTTTAAACAACCGCAGCAGGTAACGCAGATAACGAACGCCCCCATCAATATTGTTCTCCGGATGGAATGCATCCTGAACCTGCAGGTCGGCCGCCGTTGACGGCATCAGCTGCATCAAGCCTTTGGCTCCCACCGGCGAAACCGCCCGGTGATTGAAATTGGATTCCGCTTTGATGACGGCTTTGATCAGCGCCGAGTCGATGTTGTACTTTGCCGAGGCTTTCTGGATGAGATCATCGTACCGGGTGATGTCGCGGGATGAAACGGAGAAGATAATCCTCTGTTCCCTCATCACCAGATCGTATTTGACATTCGTCTGAACGGGTGCATTGGTCAAATGAATGACCCCGCTTTTGTCGACATATTTATAAATGTCGGGATACCCGTTGGCCGGGACGAGGAGGAGGATGGTGAAGAGCAGAACGAAATATCCCCTCCGCGGAAGGCGCGGTGAAGGGAACTGTCGGAAACCTCTTGGTAAAGAATTGAAGTGCATCTCGCTCATGTTACTGATTCATACGTGAATGTGATTTCGAATACAAGTTTTTTTGACAGGAATTATCCTTGACATCAATATTCTATAGTGATAATGACCTCACCTGTTTATCGGAATGGAATTCAAGTCGGGGCGTAGCGCAGCTTGGTAGCGTATCTGAATGGGGTTCAGAGGGTCGGAGGTTCAAATCCTCTCGCCCCGACCATGAATACTGAGGGGTTAGAGAAAGTGAAGTCGGTTTCTCTAACCCTTTTTATTATGAATTGTACGGATGAAAACGCATCCGAATCTCTCATCAGGCGCTTTTTGAGTTGCGGCAATCTTCTTCACGGAGGCCATGACCGCCTTTCCTAACGGGAATGGTTTTCACGATTTAAAGATTCCTAATGGGCGGAACTCCAAGCCGCCCGCGATAAAAAAGGTCATGTCTCTTGCGTGTTCAACATGATGGCGGCCATCTTTTTCATTCCTGCAGTATCGAAATCGTAAACAAGAAATGTGCCCGAACGCCTGAATGCGCCAACTCCAATCCCCTTCGCATTGGAATGATTTGTCGTTCAGGTGGCTCCCACATGCCCCTCGTAAGCGGGGCTGAAAGTAAAGGGGCTTTGAAAGAGGGGCACCTTTTCCAGGACAGGAACGCAGGTCGCCACCGGAAAAGGAGTGGGGAACGCAGGGGAGTCCTCCGGAGCGGTTTGGCAGAAATCGCCTCCGGTGCGGAGTTCGCTGTACCGTCTGTTCAATACAATAGCCGTTGACAATTCAACATCTAGTTAATATATACTGCCTTAGATTATCAGCGAGAGTGGCGGAATTGGCAGACGCACTGGACTTAGGATCCAGCCCGCCCGGCGGATAGGGGTTCAAGTCCCCTCTCTCGCACCATATGAAAGAGCGCATGGCCTGTTTTTAAATATCTTGATTAAGGAGTCAATATTGTGAGTGAACTGAGCGCTGCGGTGAAGGTTGAAGAAATCAGTCCTGTAAAGAAGAAGCTGACCATCGATGTACCCTGGACGGATGTCAAAAAGGAAAGGGACGCCGTATACCGTAATTACAGCAGAAAAGTAAAGATCAAGGGCTTTCGGCAGGGGAAAATCCCGAGGAAGATTCTTGAAGTTCATTATAAAGACTATGTAGAGGAAGAAACGATCTCGAATCTTGTCAATAAATTCACCGAAAATGCTCTCAAGGAGCACGAGATCAAGGCGGTCGGTCAGCCGGAGATCGATGAGAAGGGGATTGAAGAAGAGAAGGGCTTTTCTTTTTCCGCGACCTTCGAAGTGGAGCCGGATATCGACCCTCAGGGTTACCTGAACATGAATCTCGAGAAAGAAGAGCTGGTCGTCACAGACCAGGAGGTGGACAGCCGTCTTGACGAGATCAGAAAAATGTTCGGTACGCTGGAGGAGGTAACCGTTGACAGGGAAATACAGACCGGAGATTTCGTCACGATCGATTTTGAAGGCTCCGTCGAGGGTGAAACTCCCGAAGAGATGAAAAGGAACGACTATTTCCTGGAAATCGGCTCTAAAACAATGGTTCCCGGATTCGAAGATCAACTCATCGGAGAGAAGGTCGGAACTACAAAAGGAATAAAAATTGTATTCCCTGAAGATTACCAAGTCCGGAATGTCGCCGGAAAAGAGGCGGAATTTACCGTCACGATCAAAACCCTCAAGGAGAAAAAGCTCCCGGAACTCGATGAAAACTTTGTCAAGAATTTTGAGAAATATGAATCACTGGATGCTCTGAAAGCAGACGTGAGAAAGTCCATCTTCGAGGAGCAGGGGAAAAAGATCAATGATGACCTGGCCAAGCAGATCGTGGACAAACTGCTCGCGCAGAATGCCTTTGACGTGCCGGCAGCCTATGTCGAGCAGCAGATCTATTTCATGATCATGGAGGCGCAGAAACGGCTCATCTCCACAGGGATGGATCCACAGATGATCGCCCAGGTGAGTTCTTCATGGCGCGACAAATACCGGGAAGAAGCCGAGAGGATTGTAAAATCCTCCCTCCTGCTGAAGAATATCGCCAAAAAAGAGGCACTGGAGGCAACGGATGAGGAACTGGAAGCGCGCCTGAGAGAAATCGCCCAGCAGTATTCGCAGGACTATGAAAAAGTGGTCGAGTCTTTTGACGACAACATGAAAGAAAACGTCAAAAGTGACATCCTCAACAAGAAAATCTTTGAGTATATCGAACAGAAAGCCGATATAAAAATGGTTCAGAAGAGGGATTCCTCAACAGAGGAGGAAAAATAATGAATCTCATTCCAATGGTAGTCCAGCAGGATGGTCGAGGCGAACGGGCATACGATATCTACTCACGGCTTTTAAAGGATCGGATTATCTTTCTCGGAACTCCGATCGATGACGAAGTGGCGAACCTCATTATTGCTCAGCTGCTCTTTCTCGAGTCTGAAGATCCGGACAAGGAAATCTTTTTTTATCTGAATACCCCCGGCGGCCACATCAGTTCCGGAATGGCGATCTATGATACGATGCAATACATCAAGCCTCCTGTCGCCACGGTCTGTGTCGGTCAGGCGGCCAGTATGGGAGCTCTGCTGCTGGCGGCAGGAGAGAGGGGAAAGCGATCCGCACTGCCGCACTCAAGAATCCTGATCCACCAGCCCCTTGGCGGGTTTCAGGGCCAGGCAACCGATATCGACATTCAGGCGAAGGAGATTCTTCGATTGAAGGACGAACTGAGCATCATTCTCTCGGATTTGACGGGGCAGCCTCTGGAGAGGATCAAGACCGATACGGAGCGGGATTATTATATGACGAGCCGGCAGGCTAAGGAATATGGAATCATTGATGAAATTATCCTGAAGAGGACTTAATCCAACGAGGAAGACGTAATGGGTAGAAAAACAGACGGTTATTCCAAGGGACAGGAGATGCTTTTTTGTTCCTTCTGCGGGAAAACGCAAAGTGAAGTCAAAAAGCTCGTTGCCGGCCCGACGGCTTACATTTGCGATGAATGCATCGAGCTTTGCCGCTGCATCGTTGAAGAGGAGCGCACGACGGATTTAGGGCTGGACATTTCGAAAAGCATACCCCAACCACGGATGATCAAGGAGTTTCTGGATCAGTATGTCGTCGGCCAGGAGAGGCCCAAGAAGGTTCTTTCCGTTGCCGTGTACAATCACTACAAGCGGCTTGCCTCGCCAAGCGACAATGACGGGGTGGAGATTCAAAAAAGCAATGTCCTGTTGATCGGCCCCACCGGATCAGGGAAAACCCTCCTGGCAAAGACCCTGGCGAAGCTGTTGAATGTTCCCTTTACGATTGCCGATGCGACGACGCTGACCGAAGCCGGATACGTCGGGGAAGATGTGGAAAACATCATTCTCAGCCTCCTGCAGAATGCTGATTATGATGTGGAAAAGGCGTCGAAGGGCATCGTCTATATTGATGAAATTGACAAGATCGCCAAAAAATCGGGAAATCCCTCCATCACAAGAGACGTGTCGGGCGAGGGTGTTCAGCAGGCCCTGCTGAAAATCATCGAAGGGACAATGGCCAACATCCCGCCAAAAGGGGGAAGAAAACACCCTCAGCAGGAATTCATACAGGTTGATACAACGGGCATCCTTTTCATCTGCGGGGGCGCTTTCAACGACCTTCCCGATATCATCGCAAAGCGCATCGGGGTCAATGCCATGGGATTCGGGGCGGACATCAAAGGCAAAAGGGATCGGAAGGTCGGAGAACTGCTTTCAGAAGTCCAGCCCGAGGATCTGCTCAAGTGCGGCCTCATCCCCGAGTTCGTGGGGCGATTGCCGGTCATTGCACCGCTGAACGAACTGGATGAGGATGAATTGATCCGGATTCTGGTGGAACCCAAGGATGCCATCATCAAGCAGTACACAAAGGCTTTTGAGCGTGAAAATGTGAAGCTCCGATTTACGGACAGCGCCCTTCGCACCGTGGCCAAATTGGCCGTGGAAAGAAAATCCGGGGCCAGAGGGCTGCGGGCCATTCTGGAAAACGCCATGCTGGATGTCATGTACGACATCCCATCTCAGCAGGAGGTGCGTGAATGCGTCATCAATGACGATGTCGTGCTGAACAGGGCACAGCCCATCCTGCTTTTTGAAAAGAAATCGGAATCGGCCTGAGCCGTTTTGAAACAATAAAGATAAGAATAAAAGGCGAGAAAGACTAAAATGTTTGATTTTATAAAGAACAAGGAAAAAAATAATGTCATTTTCCTTCCTCTTCTGCCCCTGAGGGATGTGGTGGTGTTTCCGCACAGCATCGTTCCTCTTTTTGTCGGGCGGGAGAAATCCATCGCGGCACTCGAATCCGCCATGAAGGAGGAGAAGGGCATTTTCATGGTAGCCCAGAAAAATGCCAAGAAGGATGATCCTGTTGAAGAAGATATCTACAGGATCGGAACGGTAGGAATCATCATCCAGTTATTGAGACTTCCCGACGGTACGGTCAAGGTATTGGTGGAAGGCAAAAAACGGGCGCTCGTTAAGGAGTACATGCCGAATGAGGAATACTTCTATGTGCATGTCGAAGAGATTGATGAATCTGAAAATCAGGATGTCGTCAGGACGGAAGCCCTGGTGAGAAGCATCAATACGGCATTTGAGAATTATGTGAAGCTGAGCAAGAAGGTGCATGTCGAAATGGTGGGTACGATTGCCGCCATTGATGACCCTTCAAAGCTGGCCGATGTGGTTGCCTCCCACATCAACCTGAAGCTTGAGGAAAAGCAGAAAATCCTTGAAATATTTGACATTAACGAGCGTTTAGAGGCCATCTACGCGATGATCCTTTCTGAGATTGAAATCCTTGAAGTCGAAGAAAAAATCAAGAGACGCGTCAAAAAGCAGATGGAGAAAACTCAGAAGGATTATTATCTCAATGAGCAGATGCGGGCCATCCAGAAGGAAATGGGCGAAAAAGATGAGTTTAAGAATGAAATCGCCGAGTTGGAAAAGCGTCTGAAACAAAAGAAGTTATCTGAGGAAGCGGCCAAGAAGGTGCGCCAGGAAATCAAGAAGCTGCAGATGATGGCGCCGATGTCAGCCGAAGCCACCGTCGTTCGAAATTACATCGACTGGATCCTGGATATGCCATGGGCGGAACGGACGGAGAACGCCTATACCCTGAAGCAGTCGGAGGCCATCCTCGAAGAGGATCATTACGGACTCGAAAAGGTGAAGGAGCGGATCCTTGAATACCTGGCCGTTCAGACCCTGGTCCGAAAAAACAAGGGTTCCATCCTCTGTCTCGTCGGGCCTCCCGGTGTTGGCAAAACATCCATCGCCAAGTCCGTGGCAAGGGCTACGAACAGGAAGTTCGTTCGACTTTCTCTCGGGGGAGTCCGAGACGAAGCGGAAATCCGCGGCCACCGGAGAACCTATATCGGCGCACTGCCGGGCAAGATCATCCAGCTTCTGAAGAAAGCCGGATCAAACAATCCTGTTTTCTGTCTGGATGAAGTGGACAAGTTGAGCTCGGATTTTCGAGGAGATCCATCCTCCGCCCTGCTGGAAGTTCTTGATCCCGAACAAAACTATGCCTTCAACGACAATTACCTGGAGGTCGACTACGATCTCTCCGATGTGATGTTCATCACCACGGCCAATGTGCTGCAGACCATACCGGCTCCTCTGCAGGACCGGATGGAGGTGATTCGGATTGCGGGGTACACGGAACCGGAAAAGATGAACATTGCCAAGAGATTCCTGGTCAGCAAGGAAATGGAGGCGAACGGACTGAATTCCGAACAGATCGAATTTACCGATGGCGCCCTCCAGAGCATTATTCGCCAATACACACGGGAAGCCGGGGTCAGAAACCTTGAGAGGGAAATCGCCTCGATCTGCAGAAAAGTCGCCCGTGAAATCGTAACGAACGGCGGAAAGGGAAAGATTCGGATCACCTCGAAGGTCGTTACCAAGTATCTGGGGGTTCCAAAGCATCGACATGGCGAAGCGGAGGGGAAGGATGAAATCGGGATTACGGTAGGTCTCGCCTGGACAGAGGTGGGAGGAGAGCTCCTTGTGGTGGAGGCTTCCATTGTCAAGGGGACCGGCAAGCTTATCATGACGGGCAAACTGGGCGAGGTCATGCAGGAATCCGCACAGGCCGCTTTGACCTACGTCCGCTCCCGGGCTGACGTCTTTGGATTGGCCGAAGACTTTTACAAGGACGTGGACATCCATGTTCATGTCCCTGAGGGAGCCATACCGAAAGACGGACCATCCGCCGGAATTGCCATGGTGACGTCCATGACGTCGGCCTTCGCCAGGAGAAAGGTTCGCGGTGATCTGGCGATGACCGGAGAGATCACCCTGCGTGGCCGTGTCCTTCCCATCGGAGGATTGAAGGAAAAGCTGCTCGCCGCCCATCGGGCAAACATCAAGACCGTCGTCATTCCAAAGGACAATGAAAAGGATCTCGATGAAGTGCCGGCGAATATCTTAAAGTCGCTGGAGGTTATACGGGTCGATCACGTGGATGAGGTCCTGAAGGTTGCTTTGCTCAAGGAGGAAAAAGGCTCGGCTCCGGAATTTTCCGGAGAGCCCCCCTGCTTTGACACGTCCAAGATGTCGACCGTTAATCCGCCGCAGCTGGCGAGCTGACGGCTCCAGCGCTTGAGAAAGGGATCTCGGGAAGAATAACTTTTTGTGAGCCTATTTATCGCTTGACATTGCCGGGCTTTGCTGTTAGAAATCCAACCCTGCGATAGGCAAGAGCAAGGGCGGGTAGCTCAGCTGGGAGAGCGCCACGCTTACACCGTGGATGTCACAGGTTCGAGTCCTGTTCCGCCTACCATGAAGCATGGTGGGAATGCAACGAAAGAGCAGGCGAGTTGTATAAAATAGCGGGGTCGTAGTTAAGTTGGTTATAACGCCGGCCTGTCACGCCGGAGGGCGAGGGTTCGAGTCCCTTCGGCCCCGCCAGATCATAGAGAAAGGGGCCAATGAAAAGTTGGCCCCTTTCTTGTTTCATTCAATGGAAATTATCGATCCAGTATCCTCCCTCCGTGATTTTATGTGAAATAATACGATGCCTGCTGCCGTCATTTTTCCGCAACAGGAATCGAGGAAGGTAACGCCCCGTTCATCATGGGGAACAAGGAATTCAATAAAAAAGGTGATGCCATGAAATATGAAGGATCCATTTATCGTCCACCAAGCGAAGCTTATAGCTTATTGATTCAAGTCTCTACGGGCTGTTCACATAACAGGTGCACATTCTGTCCCTGTTTCAAGGACAAGAAATTTCGAATCAAGAGTTATGGTGAAATCGAAGAGGATATTGTCGAGGCCAGCCGCTATTCTTCCGTCGGAAAGGTATTCCTCTGCGATGGCGATGCCTTGATCATACCGCAGAAAAAACTCGTTCCTATTTTTGAAGCCATCAACAGCCGCCTCAGGGGTGTGGAGCGGATCGGGCTGTATGGGAACGCCAAGAGCATTCTGCGAAAAACATCCAACGAATTGAAGAAGCTCAAAAGTCTCGGATTGCAGATCGTTTATCTGGGCGTCGAGACTGGAAACGAGGAGATATTGAGGGATATCCGAAAGGGTGTGACCTATGCTCAGCTTGTTGAGGCGGGGCGCAAAATCAAGGATGCTGGCATCCAGCTTTCCGTAACGGTTCTACTGGGCATTGGAGGCGTGGAAAAAAGTACGGAGCACGCAGTCGACACCGCCCGGATCTTGACGGACATCGATCCTGATTATGCCAGTGCGTTAACGGTTATGATCGTCCCCGGCACACCCTTGTATGAGGACTATCTTCAGGGAAGATTCGTCCTCCCCGACGAGTTCGGATGCCTGAAGGAGATCGAGCTCATGATCGATCAATCCAGCTTTACGAAATGTTTCTTTGCATCAAATCACGCATCCAATTATTACCCGGTAAAAGCCAACCTGCCTGAAGACAGGGAAAAGACGCTGCGCCTTCTTGCCGACGTCATTCAGAGGGGACAGCGCAGTATGCTGCGATCCGAACATTTGCGCGCCCTGTAACGTGTTCAGTTTGCGAAGGCGCCAATAATGAGCCCGGGAACTCAACGGGCCGTTCCAGAGGACGAGGGTATCCGGCGGTCTTTCGACCGCAGGGATTCCCGGCTTTCGAATGGAGAGAATGCAATGCCGTTGAGCGTGGCACAGAGACGCCGAGGTAGAAATTAGACGTGAAGTTTTTAAACGAGTTGCTTTCAAGACCATCCATTCCGGCCGCCCTGCTGTCAAGTCTGCTCCTCCTGCTGTCCTTCCCAAAATTCGGTAACGGCCTTCTGGCATGGATTGCCCTGGTTCCGTTTTTTTATTCCCTGCGCGGAAAAACCGTTGCCCAGGGAGCAAAAACAGGCTTTTCCGTCGGGATGATCTTTTATGTCGGCCTCATCTATTGGATCGCCTACGTCATTGTCGTTTATGGAAATCTTCCCTACTTTGTCGGCATCGCACTGATGCTCCTGCTGTCAGCTTATCTGAGCCTTTATTTTGCCTTGTTCGCGGCAGGCGTCATTTATCTGAAAAGCAGAGATATCCCCCTGATTCTTTCCGCTCCGCTCCTGTGGGTCGTTCTCGAATTCGTAAAATCGAATCTTCTTGTCGGGTTCCCCTGGGAAAACCTCGGCCATTCCCAATATCTGCATTCCCGGCTCATTCAGATCGCCGATCTGACAGGCGGATACGGAATTTCGTTCTTGATCGTTCTTATCAATGCCATCGTCTATGATCTCTTGACCTTACGAAGGGAACGAAAGAAAGTTCTCATTGAAGTGGGGATGGGCGTGGTGCTGATGGCTTCCGTATGCCTCTACGGGATCCTGCGGGAAAGGCAGGTTCACGAAGCTGTCACAATGTCTCCCGCAACGCAGGTCTCACTGATACAGGGAAATGTCGATCAGAGCGTGAAATGGAGCCCGCTGTATCAGAAAGAAACGATGGAGATTTACCGCGCTCTGTCTCTGGCCGCTAAAAACGGTTCCTCGCCTGGCATGCTCGTCTGGCCGGAGACCGCCGTCCCCTTCTATTTCCAGGATGTGGACGACATGCACCTGAGGATCGTGTCCCTGGCCCTGCAAACGGGAAGCTGGCTGCTTTTCGGTAGCCCCAGTTACGCTGATGGTGAGGCCGGCCCAACCTTTTCGAACAGCGCATTTCTCCTGTCCCCCGAAGGGGAAACCGTCGCTCGATACGACAAAGTGCACCTGGTGCCCTACGGGGAATATGTTCCCTTGCGGCGTTTTTTCCCTTTTATTAAAAAGCTCACGGCTGGCATCGGGGACTTCAAGTCTGGAGAAGGCTTTTTCCCCATGGAGGCAGGCGGAAGAAAAATCGGGGTCCTGATCTGCTACGAAGGCATTCTGGCCGAGGCAGGCAGAGCCTATAAGCGGCAAGGGGCCGAACTTCTCGTTAACATTACCAACGATGCCTGGTTCGGAAAAACGTCAGCGCCCTATCAGCATCTGTCCATGACCGTTTTCCGCGCCGTTGAAAACCGGTTGTTTCTCGCGAGGGCCGCCAATACGGGAATTTCCGCCATTATCGATCCTGCGGGAAACATATTGAAGCAATCGGGAATTTTTGAGAGAACGATTCTGCAGGATGAGATTAAATTTGCAAAAATACCGACCTTGTATTCCAGATACGGGGATCTGTTTGTCTATATCTGCTTATTTCTATTGGTATCCATTTATTTCATATCGGAAAGAAGGAGGAAAAAATGCTCGAAAGTCTGCCAGCAAACATAGCCGAAATGGATAGAAAAATCCGTTATCTAGGGGAGTGTCTTTGACATCCCTGAGAAAGAAAAACGGATCAAGGAGCTTGATGCGGTTTCGCAGAAAGAGGATTTCTGGAGTGATCATGAGAAGGCCACTGCGATTCTGAAGGAAAAAAACAGCCTGGCGTCGGCCGTGGATGACTGGAATTCAAAGCGGAAGACCGTTACCGAGATGCAGGTCATCTATGAAATGGCTCTGGAGGAGCAGGATGAGGCCGCGCTGGAAGATATAGCCGGGGAATTGGAGGCCTTGGCAAAATCCGTCCGGGAAGCGGAGTTGAAGCTGATGCTTGGCAGCGAACAGGACCCCATGAATGCCATCATCTCAATCCATGCCGGAGCCGGTGGAACGGAAGCCCAGGACTGGGCGGAAATGCTGATGAGAATGTATCTCCGCTGGGCGGAAAAGCGAAGGTTCAAAACAACCATCATCGATTATCTTCCCGGCGATGAGGCGGGCATAAAAAGTGTTTCATTTACCCTCGAAGGGGAGTACGCCTACGGTTACGCCAAGGCGGAGGTAGGCATCCATCGGCTGGTCCGCATTTCGCCCTTTGATGCCGGAGCACGGAGGCACACATCCTTTGCCTCTGTTTTTGTCTATCCCGAGATTGATGATGAAATTGTCGTAGAGATCGATGAAAAGGATTTGCGGATCGACACTTACAGGTCTACAGGAGCCGGCGGCCAGCATGTCAACAAAACGGATTCAGCCGTTCGAATTACTCATGCCCCCACAGGGATTGTCGTTCAGTGCCAGAATGAGAGATCCCAGCACAAGAACAAAGCCATGGCCATGAAATACCTGAGGTCCCGGCTCTATGAGCTGAAGCTCCGGGAGCAGAATGAAAAGATGTCGGAGATCAACAAAACAAAGAAAGAGATTGCCTGGGGAAGTCAGATACGCTCCTATGTCCTTCAGCCTTACAAAATGGTCAAGGACCACAGAACCAATCTCGAGATCGGAAATGTGGGAAGGGTTCTGGACGGAGATATCGATGACTTGATAGAGGCTTACCTGATCCAGTAGGGTGGTAACCCGGCTTTTTTTTCATTGAAATGGCACCTTTTTGGTGAAATATCCGTGTAATGATGCGGATTATGCTTAGAAGTAATAGAAAAAATGTGGTATAGGATCACCACCATCAACAGTGATCCCACCGGCCAACGGATTCGGGTCATGTCAGAAAACAAAGGTCAGCTGGAAAGTTGACTTCAATCGCTGCTGTTCCAGAAAGGAGTTCACCCGCATGAAAAAGGCAATTCACAATACGATGACCTCCCTTTTCTTTATTCTTTTCCTGTCGCTGCTTCTGGCGCAGACGATTTGCGCCCAATCAAAGAATGAACAGGAGAGCCGGAATGAAGGGGCCCAAAAAGGCTTCTTCTTTTCGTTTTTTGGTGATCAGAAGAATTCGGGCAACAAGGTGCAGGATGCAGGTGATCAGGAGATCAAAAGCAGGAAGTCTTCGTATGCGGAGGTGTCAAGTCAGTCTTCCAATGAAGGGAATGACGAGGAGGGGAAGGAAGATGAGCGGGACCTCATGGAAGAAGCCCTTACCTACCTGAATTCATCGCAGAAGTTCTGGGAGCAGGGTGACATTGAAAAAGCGCTGGATTTTCTCGATCAGGCCTATACGCTGCTTCTGGAGACGGATGGGGACATCGAAATAGCCCGTCAGAAGGATGACCTGCGGCTGATGATTTCGAAAAGGCTGCTGGCCATTTACTCGTCGACACAGTCGAGGACCAAGGGAAGCCGTAGCGAGATCCCCCTGGTCATGAACGCCGATGTTGAAAGGGAAATCCGCTCTTTTCAGACCTGCGAGCGGGACTTTTTCATTTCATCCTATCAGCGTTCGGGGATTTATCGGGAGAGCATTCAAAAAGAGCTGAAAAAAGCCGGTTTGCCCGAAGAACTGGTATGGCTGCCCCTGGTTGAAAGCGGCTTTAAAATAGGGGCCTTATCAAAAGCGCGCGCCCTTGGGCTGTGGCAATTCATTCCGTCCACGGGATATGCATACGGCTTAAATCGCGATGAATGGATCGATGAGCGAATGAATGCCGACAAGTCGACCCAGGCGGCAATCAGTTATTTGAAGGAACTGCATGGCATGTTCGGAGACTGGCTGACCGTTCTGGCCGCTTACAACAGCGGTGAAGGCAGGGTGATGAGAGTCATTTCGCGGCAGCACATCAACTATCTGGATCGCTTCTGGGATTTGTACCATCAGCTGCCCAACGAGACCGCACGCTACGTGCCTCGTTTCCTGGCCACACTCCACATTATCCGTGATCCTGGAAGATATGGCTTCGATTTGACAGCGGATGCGCAGCTCAAGCCCTGCGAATTCAAAGCGGCAAAATCCTACCGGCCGATGAAACTTCAGGATGTGGCCTTTTTCACCGGCGTTCCGGAAGAGGTATTGATTGGGCTCAATTCGGAATTGCGTCACAGAATAACACCGGACAAGGAATACGATCTGAAGCTTCCGGTGGAAGCCGCTGAGAAGTATGCGCAGGTTGTCGATTCGATTCCACAAGCGGAAAGGCCCACCCTTTCCTTCCTGTCTTCAAGTTCAACTCCAGGCAGGGAAACGCACAAACCGGAGCGTATTTCGGACAGCAGGAAAAGCCGGGTGAAGTATGTAAGCCACAGGGTCAAGCGTGGGGAATCCATCGGCTCGATAGCAAGGCGGTATAAGGTGTCGCCCCGGAGATTGGCGTCCTACAATTCAATTTCTGCGAGAAGGTCTTTGAAGTCCGGGCAGAGTATCCGAATTCCCATCGGCAATGAGGAGAGTCTCGATAAGGCGCCTGTTCGTTCAGCAAAAGCGGATCATTCCAGCAGAAAGGGGACAAGGATCAGCTATAAGGTAAAGCGGGGAGACTCCATTTCTTCCATTGCGCGAAAATTCGGAACCAGTGAATCGGAAATAAAAAAGCTCAACGGCCTTAAAGGGAAAAAGCTGGTCCTCGGCAAAGTCATTAAAATAAGCCGCAACGGGGGTGATCAGGAAGATCTTTCCGAGGTCATCGAGCCGAAAAAGGATCTGAAGAAAAAAGGGAAGAAGCGGATGAGCCAAACGGAAAAGAGAAAGACCTATATGGTTAAAAGGGGTGACAACCTTTCCCGGATCGCACAGAAAAACAGCATCGATCTGGCCCGGCTCAAGGAAATGAACGAAATCGACGATGCAAACGAGCTTCGTCCGGGACAGACGTTGATCGTGCAGTAGGTGGAATCAGTCCACCCGTTAAAAGTCAAAGATCCAGCGGGTAGCCATGGAGCAGGAAGAAGAGTTCCTGCTCTTTTTTTTGCATCTCTTGTGTCCGGTCGGGATCGGGATGTTCGTGATCGTAGCCCAGGATATGCAGGAGTCCGTGAATGAGCAGAAAGTCCAGTTCATCCTCCAGAGGAATCCCCCCCTTTTCAGCATCCCGGAGAGCCGTTTCAACAGAGATGACAACATCGCCCAGAAGGCCGGGATTGATGCCGGAGTATTCTCCTTCCAGAAACGAAAAGGAAATGACGTTGGTGGGATAATTCCTGCCCAGGTAGCGCTCGTTGATCCCGGTTATTTCATCGTCATCGGTCAGAAGAAGGCTGATATCGCTGTCCGCACAATCCACATGGAGAAGAAGCTTTTTCAGGGCCCGCCGCAATCGCCGCAGATCAATTTTTGCCTTTTTCTGATGGTTTTGAATCGATATGGCCATTGGCATCCTTTCGATGAGCGCTTTCCCGGTCGGTTTGTTCGGGGTAATTAACGCGGTGATGAAAGATCCCGTTTAAGATCCGTATAAAAATTTCCGCAATCCTGCTCAGGTCGCGCATGGTCAGCTCGCATTCATCGAGCTGCCCGTCCATGAATATTTTCTCAATCCGGTCATGAACGAGATTGCTGATTCTGGACGGCGTAGGGTTGGACAGAGTCCGAGACGAAGCTTCAATGGCGTCTCCCAGGAGGACAAGCCCAGCCTCCTTGGTCTGCGGTTTCGGCCCCGGATAACGGAAATCGCTTTCAGGGAGGGAACTGATGGAGGTGTCCTTGTCCTTTTTGGCCTTGTCATAGAAAAAGCGAACCAGTCCCGTGCCGTGATGTTCTCGGATGATATCGGTAATTTCCTTGCCCAGTTTTGCCTGCTGCGCGATTTCACATCCGTCTTTAACATGAGAGATGATCACCAGGCCGCTCATTCTGGGGGAAAGCTTATCGTGCCTGTTGTCGCCGTTTCTCTGGTTTTCAATGAAGTATAGTGGCTTTTTCAGCTTGCCGATATCGTGGTAATAAGCGCTGACCTTGGCGAGCAGCGGGTTCGCGCCGATGGCTTCGGCGGCCGCTTCGACAAGGGAGGCAACAACGACGCTGTGATTGTAGGTTCCCGGTGCCTCCATCATCATTCGCTGGAATATCGGTGAATTCAAATTGGCTAATTCCAGAAGTTTGATGTCCGTCGTGTAGTTGAAAATGGATTCTAAAAGCGGGGTCAGACCGGCGACCAGGATGCCGGAAAGAAGGCCTCCTGCAAGTCCCATGGCCAGTCGGGCTATGAGATCAATGGAAAGGGGGGCTTTGAACACAAGGCTGAGACAGATAATCACGGCCATGTTGAAGAACCCCAGGAAGAGGCCGGCCTTGAAAAAAGCGGAGCGCTGGCGGCAGCTTACAACATGGTACGAGGCGGCGACGCTTCCCAGAAAGCAAAAGAGGCTCATTTTGATGTCATAGTCAAACAGGAAGGAAACGAGAAACGAGAGGAAAATGGTCAACACGAGAGCCAGATTCCGATTGGTCAACACGGCGACGAGCATGGCCCCTGCAGCAAAGGGGATGGCATAGAGGAAGGCCTCGGTGGAAAGAGTGGGGAATGCCCGGTTGACGGCATCGGAAATAAAAATTCCCGCCTTGACCATAAGGATTGAAAAAACAGAGATCGTGGACAGAAATAGGCTGTTGACGATGCTTCGCTCCTGCCTCTTGGGCCAGTTCCTTGTGCGCCAGAAGTAAAGAACGAGAGAGAGAATGACAATGGTCAAGAAAATCCCAAGCAAAACAGAAAAATCTGCAAGGGATTCCTGTCCCTTTCTGCTGTAGAATGCATCCAGCTTTTCCTTGTCGAGTTCGGAAATTTTCTGGCCCTCACGGACGATCATTTCATTTTTCTGAACAAGGAAAAAGACGGGTTTGACGGTATCCAGGGTTTCCGCCTTCTTTTTCTCCGTCGCATTTCGGTTGAACGTCACATTCGGCTGGATCAGCCTCTTGGTGAAGGAAAGAACCGTCTGTCGGACCTCTTTTTTCTGACCCTGCAGAAGAGCCCCGGCCTCTTGAATCAAAAGATCGTAGGCATTTTCCAGAGAAAGAAGATCTGACAAGTCGGCCAGGTTCTGTTCCTGTTGGGTCCGGACGTTTCGAAGTGTGATTCCCAGGGACATGTCCTGGGCCAGCAATCTGGTATTGACAAAATATCGATTGATATAGACGGCACGAAGAAGCTGTACGATCTTCTCTTCGAGGCTCTCGGAAAAATTTTCCTGAAGGAGAATTCTCAACTCCTGTTCGGAGAGCTTGATTCCAAGGCTTTGCTGAAATTGGTTAATGGCCCCGTGGAAGGCCTTATTGCTGAAAGGTGAGGGGAGTCCGGTCAGGCCCTCGTTTGCTGGATCCTTCAGAAAAATCCGCATTTTGGAAAAAGCTGAGGAAACAGATGACACAAGATGTTCCGCCAGGGCATTGTCATAGTCGTAAACGGATTTCGTGCCCTGGATGCTTTCCCGCTTCTTCTGCTCGGTAGAGGCCCTGTCTTCAACGAGCAAATCCTTGTCCGCTTTAATGTCCTTGGGAGCGATGGAGCCGATCTTGAACTGCGGATGGCTGATGTAGAATTCCGGTGTAATCAGAAAGGAAAGAATGACGGCGACGATCACGAGGACGGCCATCCGCTGGAACTTTACGTTTTTGGCCAGCGCCGGCATGTCCGGTATCTTCGCCGCCAGTTCCCGGGACAAACTGCGGAAATAATCCTTTGTCAGATCGATTATCTTCATGATTCCCGGTGAGCTGAAGAGCCCTTGACTTTCGAGCTTTGAAAATGGCCGTAGGCCTTGATGACTTCCTGCACCAACGAGTGCCGGACCACATCCACCTCCGTAAAATGGATGAAGCGTATTCCCGGTGTTCTGCCGAGAATCTGTTCGGCCTCAACAAGGCCGGAGACTTTGTCGGCAGGAAGATCGATCTGCGTGATATCACCCGTAATAACGGCTTTAGAGCCGAAGCCCAATCGGGTGAGAAACATTTTCATCTGTTCCGAGGTCGTATTCTGGGCTTCGTCGAGAATCACAAAGGCATCATTGAGGGTTCTTCCCCGCATGAAGGCAAGGGGGGCAACTTCGATAATCCCCTTGGTAATAAGGCCCGTTGCCCTGTCAAAATCCATCATATCGAACAATGCGTCATACAGGGGTCTCAGGTAGGGATTGACTTTCTCGGCCAGGTCGCCCGGAAGGAATCCCAGTCTTTCTCCTGCCTCGACAGCGGGCCGGGCCAGAACGATCCGCTCCACTTTCTTGTCCAGCAGAAATGATACGGCCATGGCCATGGCCAGGTATGTTTTGCCTGTCCCTGCAGGACCGATGCAGAAGGTCATGTCGTGGGTCCGTATGGCGTCGATGTATTTTTTCTGGGCGATGCTTTTGGGGGTGATGATCCGCTTCTTGGACGAAATAAAGACCGTGTCGAGAAAGATTTTTTCCAGGGAGAGGGACTTGTCCCCGGCCAGGATGCGATGGGCATAATCGATGTCTGAGGGAAAGACGGGATAGCCCCGCTGGATCAGTTTGTAAAGCTGCAGCAGAAGGGTTTTCACCAGCTCGACGGAAATCGCGTCTCCCGAGACGGAAACGGTGTTTCCCCTTGCGGCCAGCTTGACGGGCTCCAGTTTCTCTATGAGATGAATGTTCCTGTCCTGCTCACCGAGGAGATATTTCAATGTGTCGTTATGCGTGAACGTCAGTTTTTCAACGACATCGGATTCAAGTGCGGTTTTCGATACCATGGGTTTCCTTGAAAAAATAATAATCAAAATAACGGTGAAAACGCTAACACTATACAAAAACGTTTTCAACGTCTTTGTAGGGGTCTTTTATTTCTGTAAAAACAGATGGGCAAAGACTTTTGCATTGCCAAGCATGGTGTCCAGGCTGCAACACTCGTTGGGCTGATGGGCTTTTTGCCCCACTTTTGACCACACGGCGACAGGGTAACCCTGTCGCCGGAAATGAGCCGCCACGGTTCCGCCTCCTATCCCGCGAGGAAAGGCATCCAGGGAATAGATTTCCGAGATGGCCTTCTTCAATGCTTGAACGACGGGGGCATTTTCCGGCGTGGGCAAAGAGGCTTCAGTCTCCTGAACGGCCGTTATGTCGATCTTCACCCCGAAATCCTGTTCGATGGAGTCGGCTGTCTTCCTGATCTGTTGCCAGACGCCGGCAAGGCTGTAATCCGGGAGAACGCGGCAATCCATGAAAAAGACGTCCTCTCCCGGGATGGTGTTGACATTCGGGACGTTGGCGTCCTTTCGTGTCGGTTCGAAGGTGCTTACCGGCGGCTCAAAGAGCGCGTCGCTTCTGCTGAACAGGTTGTACAGTTCCGTCAGTTTCACAATGAGATGGGAGGCGGCCAGAAAGGCATTTCTTCCCAAATGAGGCTTGCTTCCGTGGCATTGCTTTCCCGTTGTCTTAACCCGAAGCCAGAGGATGCTCTTCTCCGCGATCTCGATCAATGACCCTTCCTCGTTGCCTGCATCGGGCACGACAATGAGGTCCGTCTTCCGGAAGGGATTCCGAGAATCCTTGAGGATAAAATCCAGGCCGAAAAGGCTTCCCGTTTCTTCGTCGGCGACAAAGGCCAGGCCGATGGAAGACTCCGGTTCTATTCCCTCATCCACCAGGGATCTGGCCGCGAAGAGGGACGCGATGAGGTCCTGCTGATTGTCTTCCGTGCCCCTTCCGAAGACGAGCCTGTCCGTGACGACGACCTGATAGGGGTCGTGGCTCCAGAAGCTCAACTCCCCGGGAGGAACGATGTCCAGATGGGTCAGAAGCCAGACTGTTTTCTCCGTATCCCTGCCCGGGAGCGTGACCAGCAAATTGGAGCGGATGCCCGAAGCCACTCTTGGATCGGGTGCGTTTATCTCAGAGGTATTCTTGAAGCCCCATTCCTGAAGGATCGATTTCAGAAAACCTGCCTTCTCGTATTCACCCTGCCCCCCGCTCTCAGGGGACAGGGCTGGAATGGCCGTCAAGGACCGCTGCATTTCAATCATTGCCTCTTCATAGGAATCAATTCTGCGGCATAATTTCTGGAACGCCTTCCGATCAATCATTGCCATTTATTCATCATCTCCCTCATGTGTTATAAATATCCCCCTGGGTAAAAAGGAACGCCCATCGTAACGGGTCGGAAACCAGCCGCTCGCTAAAAGGCGTCTTCCCGGTTTACCGTTCCGAACCTGGAAAGGGGGGCATCGAATTCCTTTTCCGGACCAAGCACGAGAATCACCGATTTCTGCGGATCAAGATATGCTGCCGCGACCCGCCTGACATCTTCGGCTCCGACGGCTGCAATCCTGTCGGGGTATTCCTCCAGAAAACTGCCGGGAAGACCTTTGTATTCAAGCATCATCTGTTGAAGGGCCACATCATCCGCGGTTTTGAACGTAAAAATGAAATTGTTGGCAATGGCGTTTTTGGCCCATTGCAATTCCCCGGTGCCGACCTCTTTTTCCTGGAACTCTCGTATAATCTCCTTTATCAGACCCAGGACTTGAGCGGTGGATTCCGCCTTCGTGAAGACATAGGCCTCGAAGATCCCATAATCCCTTCTCGCCTGATAAAAGCTTCCCGAACTGTATGCAAGCCCGCGATTGGTTCGAATCTCCTGAAACATCCGGGATTGAAAGCCGCCGCTTCCCAGAATGAAATCCAGGACGGTAAAGGGATAACAGTCCGGGGAGGATATCGGGGGGGCGAAAGAGCCATAAATAATGACGGATTGCGGCGTCTCCTTGGGAAGGAGCGTCAAGGATGCCTCGGTCTCCCTTCGAGGCGGGGGAAGGGCCGTCATGCCGGGATTGATCTCCTGCCAGTCGCCCAAACAGCGATTCAGCAGGGACAAGGCTTCCTTTCCGGTGATGTCGCCGGAAACAGACAGCAGGATGTTTCCCGGGGTGAAATGAGCCCGGTGGTAGTTCAGGAGATCTGTTCGGGCAATCCTTTCAAGGGATTGAAGGGTTGAAAGTCTGCCCCGGGGATCGCCCCTGTACAGGAGCTTGCGATAGGTACGAAAGGCGAGATTCTGAGGATCGTCAGGTATCCTTCTCAGTTCCTCGATGTCCAGGTTTTTGGCCGTTGCAAACTTTTCTTTCTCAAAAACGGGATTTCTCAGGATCGATGCAAAGATCTCAAGAGCCCTGTCCAAATCCTTCCTCAGGACGGAGAGGGTCAGGAGGGTGTATTCCAGGTAGACGCCGCAGTCAATATCCGCAGCCATAAAGGCAAGCGCTTCATCGATTTCATCCCCGGAGAGAAGCTGTGTGCCGCCCGTCAGCAGCACACCGCCCACGAGATCGGCAAGACCTTCCTTCCCCGACGGATCGTGAGCGATTCCAGCCCTGACCAGGGCCGTCAGTTTTACGAGAGGCAGCTCATGATCCTCGGCGATGTAAAGGGGGATGCCGTTGGCCAGCGCCGCTATTTCCGCCCGGGGAATCTGAAACTTGAGAGGCGCATAGTGCAGACGCTCCGGGGGAATCAGAGTGTCGGGCTCGGCGGACGAGGCCGGGGCGACGCCATGGCAGGTAAAGGTGATTACGAATATCATGTTCAGGATCAGTAAGAGTGTTTTCATGGCTGAAGGTTTTTCATTCTAAGGGGTTTTTGAAAGCAAGGCGATGGTTTTGTTGTTCTGCGTAAAATACTGCCTGGCCACTCTCATCAGGTCATCCGGTGTGATTTTGTCTATGATCTTCAGGTGCTCAACAATGTAGCGATAGTCTCCGGCAACCGTTTCGAAATAGGAGAGCATGCTGGCCAGTTCCGCATTCGAATCCAGGCTGCGCACAAATGAGGCTTTGAGGGAATTTTTAATACGCTCCAGTTCGCGGTCTGAAACCGGTTCCTTTTTCAGCCGCTCCAGTTCGATCATCAAGGCCTCCTCCAGTTCAGCGAGGGAATGGGGATGACGAGGCGTGGCGAACAGTGTAAATAGATTCGGATAGCGGGTTCCCGGCATGCTGCTTGCCGAACGGACACTTTCCGCCACAGCCTTTTCCTCCACCAGGACCTTGTGGAGCCGAGAGACCCTTCCATCGGTCAGAAGTGCCTGGATCACGTCGAAGACATAATCATCATGCGACGGAAGGGTGGGTTTGTGAAATCCCATGACCAGTCTTGGATTGGCGTCAAATGAAACGGCGATTCTTCGTTCCCCCAGTTGCGGGGGCTCCTCCGTAATCCGTGATTCGGGTGGTTCCCCGGCGGGGATCGGCCCGAAATAGTTTGTAATCAGCCGCAGGACATCCTGATGGTGAATATTTCCGACGACGGCAATGACGGTGTTGCTGGGAGTATGGTATTGTTTCAGGAAACCATCCAGATCTTTGATACTCAGATAGCTCATGTCGTAAGGCCAGCCCAGAATCGGACGCCCATAGGGATGGGCTATAAAGGCTGCTGCGAGAAACTGCTCCATGAGCTTTCCGTCGGGGTCGGACTCGATGCTCTGCCGGCGCTCTTCCATGATGACCTTCCGCTCGGCGTAGAACTCCCGAAACACCGGCGCCATCATCCGTTCCGATTCGATCCTGGCCCAGAGCTCCAGTTTATTGGCCGGTAAACTTACCTGGTAGGTCGTGACGTCCTGGCTTGTCGAAGCATTAAGCGCCTCAGCGCCGTTTTCGGAGTAGAGCCGGTCTATCTCGTTGGAAAGGACAAGGGTCCGCTGCTCATTCTCAAGCTCGTCCAGTCGGGCCTGAAAAGAGTTCATCTTGGAAGGGTCCCCCTTTTCTCCCTTTCTTCTCTCCTGGTCCAGGGCGTCTCCGGTCCGGGCGATTTCATCGAGGATGCGTTTTTCGCGCCCGTAATTCTTCGTGCCTATGGTGCGGGTGCCCTTGAAAAGCATGTGCTCCAGGAAATGGGCGGTCCCTGTCTTTCCGCTCTGCTCGTCAGCGGCCCCGACCTTATGGCGGATGTACAAGGAGACGGTGGGGCTGAAATCCCTTTTCACCATCAAAATCCTCAACCCGTTTTCCAGGGTATATGTTTTAACCTGCTTTTCGAGGTCATAGGCGCAGGAAGAATCAGAAAGACAAAGAAGAAGCGCCGGGCAGCAAACCACGGCGGAAAAGAGGAAGCTGTAAAGACGGGTTCGGGCGATTCTATTCATCACGGTTTGATCCCCTTTTTTTGATGAAGGTGACAATGCGGAAAACGGAAAAAAGCAGGCCGGTGAAGCTGATCAGGATAATCAGGTTCGACGAGAAAAAGTATACAATAAACATGTGCGGATTTGTCAACGAATAGGCATGGATCAGATTGTCTATTCCCATGAGGAAAAAAAACAGTGAAGCACAGCCGACGCACACCGTTTTCAGCCAAAAGGTCAGCATGGGACGATTGTCTCCAAAATAGCCCGTAAACGCTCCCCTTTCCCTTGGAGATGCTTTTCCGCGGGACTCCTTCCTGTTGTTCGTTGCCGCATATCATAAATCGCGTATACTATCCGGGATTTTGTTCAAGAGCAACAGGAAAAATGAAGGGAAACAGGAGCAATCCTTTCAGCGAAGGATCACAGGGCGGCAAGAGGCGGAGAAACCGTCTTCCCGTAGGACCGAATCATGGATTTCAGCCTTCGGTAGTCGTCATAGGTAAAGTGTTCATGGCGGCAGGGAAGAAGGGTGTTGTTGTGAAAGAGGGGTTCGTTGACGAGATCGTAAGGCGAGGCGGAAACGGATCGGTTCCATAAACCGGTTCCGGGAATCGGCGAGAATTCAGCCAGTATGGGCTTCGCACCGTAGGAAAGAACAAAACGGATGCTTTCCTCCACCTCCTGGGCTGTCTGCCCCGGCAGTCCGCAGAGGAGATACATCCCGATCTCTGAAGCCTTGTACCCGGCTTGCTTGAGGCAGGACACGGCCCTCTCCAGATGTGCGTTCGATACTTTCCCCCCGGTTCGAACCTGCTGACCGGCGTCGGACGTTTCGAAGCCGAAGCGGAGGGTGCGGAAACCCGAGCGGAGCATCAACCTGCCGATTTTCTCATCGATACTGCGCAGGTGAAGGCCGTTCGGGCAATGGAACTGGCAGGACAGCCCCATTCGGATCAGCTCTTCCATCAGGGGAACGGCCATTTCCTCAGGATCCATCAGAAAGGCGTCGTCATAAAAGGAAAAGTGTGAAATCCCGAATCGACGGTTCCAGAAAGCGATTTCCTCGGCCACCCGTCCGGGGGAGCGCCGCCGGAAGCCGCTGTTCAGGATGTGGGAGGCGCAATACACGCAGCGGAACGGGCATCCCCGGGATGTCATGATGGGAAGCTGGCCTTTGTAAGGCAGCAAATCGAAAGCGGGATAGGGCAGCGTGTCCAGGTCGGCTGGATCCGGGAGGAATGTGATCTCCTGTCGAAGCAGTTCCTCAATGATGAATCGAAGATGCTGCTCCCCTTCTCCTGGAAGGACGTGATCGGCACCCGAACGCAACGCATGCTCCGGACAGAGGGTGGCATAGTTGCCACCGAGGAGAACGGGAACTCCGGGAAGAAGTTCCTTGACAATCCTGATGACATCGAACACCCCCGGATACCAGTACGTCATCATGGAGGAGACCAGAATCAGATCGGGAGAGGCGCAGGAATGCAGCTCCTGCCTTAAAAGACGCGGTGAAATGCCATAGCGGTGATAGTTGCGCGGTATGCCCTGCAGGGGGTCGGGTTTGGCGATGACCTCCCTGGGATACTGACCCTGTCCGAAGCCTTTTCTTTTCGGTTTCCTGATACCGCTGTCGTCACTCAATCCTGGATGGAGCGGATTCAGGCAGTCGATGAGCTGGACAGAAATGGAATTTTTCCGCAGGATGCCGGCCAGGTACAAGAGACCCAGCGGCTTGCTCCAGAAGTCATAGGCGGCAAAGTCATAGATCCAGGGGTTGATCAGCAGGACGTTTGCGTTTCTCATGACGTCGGTTTTGGAGGAAACGTTATAGAAGATGACGGTTTTTGTTTCATGTCTTATTCCCGATGTCGGCGCACCCCGGTTCCGAAACTCAGGAAGACCGGGATGAACACCCCATGACCATCAGATCCCTTGAAGAAGATAAGGCGTGATTTAAGCATAACCGACTGCCTGAGGACAAGATGAAAATGTCCCTTCTGGTTCGAATCGAAGCCGATCGGGTACAGGAGTGAGTTCACGTAACGAAGGCGGTTCGAGATCCGGATTGGTTGGGCCGGCGGATCCCTTTACAGAACGAGACGCGTCGGTGATCAGGCGAATAATTCCTTGAACTTGCCACCTAGAACTGCTATAGTCTGATTTCTGTAAATATACGTAATTACGGGTACTTATTAGAGGGATCGACAAAAATGCTGAAAAACAGGAAAATCATACTGGGAATAACCGGGGGAATCGCAGCCTATAAAGCTGCGGAGCTGACCAGGCAGCTGGTGAAGGGGGGAGCGGAAGTCAAGGTTGTCATGACCCGCCATGCCCGGGAATTCATCACTCCGCTCACGATGCAGACCCTGTCGGGAGGCCCCGTGTTTCTGGATATGTTTGATACCATTAAAGATTATGAGATTGCGCACATCGCCCTAGCCGATTATGCGGATCTTTTGGTCATCGTTCCGGCAACGGCCAATGTGATCGGGAAGATCGCCTCGGGAATCGCCGATGACCTCCTGACAACGACGGTCATGGCCACAAGGTCGCCGGTCTTGATCTGTCCGGCCATGAATGTCAACATGTATGAGAACGCCATCGTCCAGGAGCAGGTCCGGAAGCTGGCCGGGTACGGATATCATGTCCTGGAGCCCGCGGCAGGCGAATTGGCCTGCGGCACATCGGGAAAGGGCAGACTTCCGGAAATTCCGAAAATCCTGGAGGAAATCGAATCTCTGTTGACGGTCAAGGATATGGTCGATGAGCATGTCCTGGTCACGGCAGGGCCTACCCGGGAACCTTTTGATCCCGTCCGCTTCATTACCAACTACTCTTCCGGAAAAATGGGCTATGCGGTCGCCACAATGGCCCGTCGGAGGGGGGCAACCGTGACCCTCGTCAGCGGCCCGGTGCAGCTGCCTATTCCTGCCGGAGTTTTCCATGTCTCCGTCTCGTCGGCAAGGGAAATGCGGGATGCCGTAATGGCTGCCCTTCCGGAAGCGACGGTGGTGATCAAGGCCGCAGCGGTGGCCGATTACAGGCCGGCGGTCAGGCAGGATCAGAAAATCAAGAAAAAAAATGAAGACTTGACCGTGAAGCTGGAACGAAACCCCGATATCATTCATGAAATCGGAGCAAAGAAGGAGGACCGGATCCTGGTCGGATTTGCCATGGAGTCCGAACATCTTGTTGAACACGCCATTGGAAAGATGGTGGCCAAGAACATGGACTTCATCGTGGCCAATGACGTCACGAAAGAGGGGGCCGGCTTTCAGGGAGATACCAATATCATCACGATTCTGGACCGGGATGGGGAGATGCAGGAGCTGCCGCTAATGGATAAGATGGAGGCGGCTGGAGTCATCCTGGACAAAGTCCGGGAAATTCGGGAACGCCGCCGCAGTCAACCCGAACAGAAGACGGAGTCCTTATTGTCTCTCTGGAAGACCGCCGGCGGGAAAAACAGGCTTCAATAAGATCATTTTAATGATGGAAACCGATCGTTTAAGAGAGGAGCTGTTGACGCTCGTCCGCTCACTCAGGAGCCAGCTTGAGCTTGAGCGGGATCTGCATCGCCCCCTGTCATGGCTGGCCGTGGGGGCAGAGAAAACGACGCCGCCCGGGAAAGAGCCTCCTGTTCCCGAAAAAGAAACGTCTGCAGTGCCGGGTGCATTGAGCATCGGGGAAGGATCAGCTCAAAACGGTCGATCTCTCGATGAGATATTCCGGGATGTGGAACACTGCTCCCTCTGTTCTTTGGGAAAAACAAGAAGGAATCTCGTCTTCGGAGAGGGGAGTCCCTGCGCGGAGCTGGTCTTCGTGGGGGAGGCGCCGGGCGCTGAAGAGGATCTGCAGGGAAGGCCCTTTGTCGGACGTGCCGGAAAGCTTCTGACCCGGATTATCGATGCCATGGGGCTGAAGCGGGAAAACGTCTACATCTGCAACATCCTGAAATGCCGCCCTCCGGGAAACCGGAACCCCCTGCCGGAGGAAATCGCGGCCTGTGAGCCCCATCTGGTGCAGCAGCTGGAGGCTATCCGCCCCCGGGTTATCTGTGCCCTGGGAACCTTCGCGGCCCAGACACTGCTGAAAAAGAAAGGCACGCCCATTACCGTGCTGCGTGGTCGCTTCCATGATTATCACGGAATCCCACTGATGCCGACCTACCATCCCGCCTATCTTCTGCGGAATCCGGCGGCCAAAAAGCAGGCGTGGGAAGATGTGCAAAAGATCATGAAAGTCCTCGGAGAGGAGAACTCAGGTGAAACATAAAGCACGGTTTTTTTTGATCCTGTGGCTGATCCTGGGAGGGACGGGTTTCCTGTCTGCCGCGGAAAGGCAGCCTGTCTATGACGTTATTCGCATCGATTCCGCCATTACGCCTCCTGTTGCCGATTACATTCTGCAGGGCATCGACGGGGCGGCAAAATCCGGATCAAATGGACTGGTTGTTCTTCTGGATACTCCCGGCGGACTGGACCTCGCGATGCGGGACATTGTAAAAGGCCTTCTGGGGGCGCCGATCCCCGTCATTGTGTATGTTTCACCCTCGGGAGCCAGGGCCGCATCAGCGGGGATGATCATCACGATGGCGGCCCATGTGTCGGCCATGGCCCCTGGTACCAACATCGGCGCGGCGCATCCTGTCGGCATCGGCATCGGGGGGGGAGGCGACAAGGTCATGATGGAAAAGGTGGAAAACGATGCCGTTGCCTATGCGATCAGCATTGCCAGGCAGAAGGGGAGAAACGAGGAATGGGTGGAAAGGGCGGTGCGCAAGAGCGAATCGATTCCAGCCGATCAGGCTCTCCAGGCGCGGGTCGTTGATCTGGTTGCCAAGGATTTGACCGAGCTGCTCGAGCAGCTTTCCGGCCGAGAAGTCCGGGTTGGCGAAAATGTGCGGGTTCTGGAAACAAAAGGGGCCATGCTCCGGGAAATTCCGATGAACCTTCGGCAAAAGGTCCTCACGACCCTCAGTGATCCCAATATCGCCTATCTCCTGTTTCTTCTCGGTGTCGCCGGCCTTTACTTTGAACTGGCGCAACCAGGGGCGATTCTTCCTGGCGTGATCGGCGGCATCTCCCTGATCATGTCTTTTTTCGCCATGCAGACCCTTCCTGTGAATTATGCGGGCATTGCCCTGATCCTTTTTGCCCTGATTCTCTTTATCGCGGAAATAAAGATCATCAGTCACGGGCTCCTGTCGGTGGGCGGCGTCATTTCCCTGCTGCTGGGTTCGCTTCTGCTTTTTGACTCTCCTGAACCGGCCTTGCGGGTATCCTTCAAGGTCATGATCCCCACTCTGGTGATTGTTTCCGCTTTTTTTGTCTTTGTTGTCAGTCTGGTTGTCAAGGCACAGATGGGGAAAAAGCACACCGGTTACGAAGAACTGATCGGTGCGGAGGGCGTTGCTGTGACGGACATTCACCATGCCGGCAAGACCTTTATAAGGGGGGAATACTGGGACGCATGGAGTGAGAAGCCTGTGGCGAAAGGGAAAAAAGTCACGGTAGAGGGCATTGAAGGGATGAAGATGCAGGTCAGGGAAATATAACCAAAAAAAGGGAGGGTGAATCATGTACGTGCCAATCGTTCTTGTCGTTCTGGTGGTGATGTTTCTGGCATCGGCCATTCGTGTTCTCAATGAATACGAACGGGGAGTGATCTTCCGGCTTGGGCGGATTCTCAACGTCAAGGGTCCGGGGCTTATTATTCTCATTCCCGTTATCGACCGGATGGTCAAGGTTGACATGCGGACTATCACCATGGACGTGCCGCCGCAGGACGTCATTACGCGGGACAATGTATCGATCAAGGTGAATGCCGTCGTTTATTTCCGGGTGATGGATGCCAACTCCGCGGTTATTCAGGTGGAGAACTACCTCTATGCCACCTCTCAGCTTTCACAGACCACCCTTCGGAGCGTCTGCGGACAGGTCGAACTGGATGAGCTGCTGTCGGAGAGGGAAAAGATCAATCTTCAGCTGCAGGAATTTCTGGACCGCAGCACGGACCCCTGGGGAATCAAGGTCTCCCTTGTGGAGGTCAAGCATATCGATCTGCCTGAAGAGATGAAACGGGCCATGGCCAAGCAGGCTGAAGCGGAACGAGAGCGGCGGGCAAAGATCATCTCCGCGGAAGGAGAATTTCAGGCGGCCCAGAAGCTCATTGAGGCGGCGGCTCTGATGAGGACCCAACCGATCTCCGTCCAGCTGCGTTATCTTCAGACCCTCAGTCAGATCGCCTCGGAGAACAACTCGACGACGGTTTTCCCGGTTCCCATTGAAATGTTCAGCCATTTTATAAAGGAAAAGGAATAAAAGGGAAGAGAGTGAACGGTGCCTCAGGAATGGACAGAAACCGGATCCTGATCTTGTGTGATTTTGACGGAACAACGTGCAGCAATGACATGGGCAATACGATCATGAACCGCTTTGCCGAGGGATGGCGGGAGATTGACCGGTCCTATTACACCAATGTCATCGGTTCACGGCTTGCCTACCTGCAGATTCAGCCGCTGTTCAAGGGGACAAAAAGGGAGATGGTCGATTACGCCCTGGGGGAGGAGAAGCTGGACCCCTATTTTCTGTCCTTCTATGCTTCCTGCAGAGAAAAGGGCATCGATCTGAAGATCCTTTCGGACGGCCTGGACTTTTATATTTCCTCCATTCTTCAAAAGCACGGATTGCAGGAGATAGAATTTCACTCGAACAGGGTTGTCTTCCGGGACGATGCCACCGTATCCATCGAGTTTCCGTCACCCCGAAACGGATGCGATCTTTGCGGGACCTGCAAGAGCACGATACTCGAAGCCCATCGGGAGGCCTACGATTTGATCATTTACGTAGGCGACGGTTATTCCGATGTATGCCCGTCCCAGAAGGCCGACCTGGTCTTTGCAAAACCGATCCTCTCAGAGAAATGCAGGAAGAGGGGGAAGGCCTGCATCGCCTATGAGAATTTCCGGGATGTGGGTGAAATCCTTGACGGAATACTGGCGGATACGGAAGATGCTGCGGGAAGTTCGCCAAGGCGCCGTCGGTGACTCAGGAGGCCCGTCCCGGCATGCCCCCTTCGTTCGTCGGTGAAGGCAGCGGTTCGCCCTGATTGGCCAAGAAGGCCGTCACCATTCCGACTGTCCCTCTGGACGGGGAAAATATTTCTTCCGGTACGCCCGTAGAATTTGCGCCGGCAAATGACCTGCTCCCTTTGGATAAGTAAAGGGATACAGGCGGTGAGGAAAACGATGCCGTTGCCTGCTGAAGAAAAATTTCGATGCGATCTCCTCTCGTGGGGTAGGATCATCAAGGATTCACAGAAGCTCTCGCGTATCATAAGGGATTCGGGATATTGTCCCGAGATCGTCGTCGCCATCGGCAGAGGCGGCTATGTTCCTGCCCGGATTCTCTGCGACTGCCTCCTCGTTCATGACCTTGCGTCGATAAAGGTCGAACATTGGGGAACCGCGGTCATGAACGAAAAGGCCTTCGTCAAGTATCCGCTCTGCGCCGAGATTCGGGGCATGAAGGTCCTGCTGGTCGATGACGTGACGGACACCGGCGACACCCTCCGGGTATCACTCCAGCACCTGGAAGCTCTTCAGCCGCGGGAGATACGGACCGCTGTCCTGATACACAAGACCTGCTCCACGGTGATTCCCGATTACTATCTCAGAAAAATCATAAAGTGGCGATGGGTCATTTTCCCTTGGCATACCCGGGAAGATCTGACGGAGCTCATTAAAAAGCTCAAAGCCGGGGGCATCTGCGATGAGGAGCATCTGAGGCGCAGCATGAAGGAAAAATATCGTATCGATCTGCCGATCCAGACGCTCCGGGAAATTAGTTCGATGATCGGATGACCACTTCAGCGGCGTTGAAACGTATCTGCGAAGAGGCCGTCCGATGAGGGATGGAATGACGACAGAATTCTTCGAAGAAGAATCAATCCGCAGCGTTTGGATGGAGGAGGAACCCGCAGGTGGCTGGAAAAGAATTGAATTGCATCTATGGCATCTGTAACCTGATCGATACGCCGGGCATTTTCATGGAGGAGATTCTCCAGGAAACGGTTCAACTCCTGCCTTCCGCTTTCCGGTATCCTTCCATGGCCTGTGCGCGAATTCTCCTGGAGGGTCATCCTTACGAGACGGCGGATTATCAGGAGAGCAAATGGCGCCTGGAAGCTGACATCAAGGTGAAGGACAACGTATCGGGGATCATCGAGGTGAATTACCGGCAGGAACCCCCGGAAGACGGCGATGCTCCTTTTCTGCAGGAAGAAGTCAAGATGCTCGATATAGCGGCCAATTACCTGGGGCTGGTCATCGAGCGGAAACGGGCGGAGGAAGAGATAGCGCACCTGGCGACCCATGATGCCTTGACGGATCTTCCGACACTCCTGCTGGCCAGGGATCGTCTTGGAATGGCCATCAGCCTGGCTCGGCGGAATAAAACAGCCGTTGCGGTGATGTTTTTAGATCTTGATGGATTCAAGGCCATCAACGAGAGCCTCGGCCATGAAGCGGGAGATTACATCCTGATCAGAACGGGGCAGAGGCTCCTTGCCTGTGTTCGCGAAAGCGATACGGTGGCCCGCGTCGGGGGGGACGAATTTCTCATTATTGCTTCGGGGATTCATGACCTCGGGAATGCGGAGAAGATTGTTGAGCGAGTCCATGCCCTCATCTCCCAGCCAATCCTTTTCAAGAGGAACAGGACCATCGTCGGAGGCGCCAGTATCGGGATCTCCCTGTATCCGGATGACGGCGCCGAAATGGAGGCGCTGATCAAGCGGGCTGAAGAGGCCATGCATACCGCCAAGAAGAGCGGCAGGAAACCGTTTCGCATTGCCGATTCTTCGGTGTCCGCATGAAGGCCCCCCGCCTTTCAGGGTAGGGGTATCGTTTAAAGCAGTGCAAAGGCATCGGCCAGGGCCATGCCTGTCCGAGTCGGCTGCAGCCGGCCATCGGCGATTCGAAGATGACCCGCAGAAAGAAGCGGCTTCAAAAAATCTTTTTTGCTCGCCCGAAGATCAACCCCGAACCTCTCGGAAAAGGCTCCAAGGTCGATGCCCGCCTTGGTTCGAAAGCCCAGAAAAAGGGTCTCAAGCTGCAGCTCCTCGTTCGTCAGCTCCTCGCAGCTTTCAACGGGAAGCTCGCCTCTCTCCAGTCGCTGGAGGTAGCATTCCAGGGAGCGGACATTTTCCCAACGTTTACACCCGTCAAAGGAGTGGGCCGCCGGGCCCAGCCCGAGATAGGGGATGTGCCGCCAGTATTTTGAATTATGGCGGGAAACGAAGGACTCACCGAGGGCGAAGTTGGAAACCTCATAGTGGGTGTATCCCGATGATTCGAGAAATTCGGAGGTGTCCATGAAAAATTCAAAGAGTTCATCGTCATCGGGAATTTTGAACAGGCCCTGAGCGCAGCTTTTGCCGAGGGGCGTGTCCTGCTCCAGGGTGAGCTGGTAGCAGGAAAGATGGGGAATGTTCAGGGATGCCGCATACTCCAAAGCCTTCTTCCAGGCCTGACGCGTCTGTCCCGGTATTCCATAGATCAGGTCGATGCCGACATGATCGAACCCGGCCTGCCGGGCCGCCATGATGGACTGAATCGCCTGGTTGCCGTCGTGCCTTCGTCCGAGGAAGGCAAGAAGGGTATCGTCGAAGGACTGCACCCCGATGTTCAGTCGGTTGATTCCCAGGGCGCGCATCTGCGCGAGCACAGGCAACCCCACATCCGCTGGATTGACTTCCATGGTCACTTCGGCGTCTTCACAGATGTCATAGGTCTTCCGCAGATGGGAAAAAAGTTCGGACAGCTGGAAGGGGGCAAGAAGGGAGGGGGTGCCGCCGCCGATATAAAGGGTGTCGAAGGAGCCGATCCCCCCCCCCTGGAGGAGGGCTTCTTTGAACAGCGCCTTCAGGAAGCGGGGGATCTCGGAGACCTTCGTGACGGAAAAGAAGTTGCAGTAACGGCACTTGGCTGTGCAGAAGGGGATGTGCAGATAAAGGCCGGGGCGCTGCTCCTCTGTGCGTCCGCGATGGGCATTTCCCTCCTTGATTTTCCCAGCCTGCACCGGCGGCGATCTCAGGACCCGTTTCTGCATGGTGCGTTTACCTTCCTGATGGGCTCTCAGTCGGCGTCCGACTTCAATACGGAGAGAAAGGCGCTCTGGGGAATGCTGACCTGTCCGATCATCTTCATGCGCTTCTTGCCTTTTTTCTGCTTTTCCAGAAGCTTGCGCTTCCGGGAGATATCTCCCCCGTAACATTTGGCGATGACGTCCTTGCGAAAAGCTGAGATGGTGGTCCGGGAAATGATTTCCCCCCCGATGGCCCCCTGGATGGCGATCTTGAACATCTGGCGCGGGATCTCCTCCCTGAGCCGTTCGCAGGCCTGCAGACCGCGGGCGCGGGCGCGGTCCCGGTGGACAATCTGCGACAGGGCATCCACCCGTTCCCCGTTGACCAGGATATCCAGCAGGACCAGTTGGCCTTCCCGGTAGTCGATCACTTCATAGTCGAAGGAGCCGTATCCCTGGGTAACGGATTTGAAGCGGTCATAAAAATCGTAGATCACCTCGGCAAGAGGCAGTTCGTAAATCAGTTCGACCCGGCCGGGGCTTGGATAGTTCAGCGTCGAGTTCGTCCCCCGTTTTTCCATGCATAATTTCATCACCGCACCGAGGTACCGTTCCGGCAGCATCAAGGTGGCGCGGATATAGGGTTCTTCGGACAGCTCGATGGAAGAGCTTCCCGGATAGTGGGCCGGATTGTCTACATAGAAGACGGACCCGTCCTTCAGGGTAAATCGATAGCGGACACTGGGGACGGAAAGAATGATCGACTGGTCGTATTCCCGTTCCAGCCTTTCCTGGACCACTTCGAGATGAAGAAGGCCGAGGAACCCGCAGCGGAATCCCTGCCCAAGAGCGGCGGAAGAATCCTTCGTGTAGATGAATGAGGCGTCGTTCAGCTGGTATTTTTCCAGGGCGGTCTTGAGATCTTCATAGTCGTCGGAGGCAATGGGATAGATGGAGGCGAAAACCACCGGCTTGACCTCGCGGAAACCCGGAAGAGGATGGGAGCAGGGATTTTCATCCAGGGTAATCGTGTCCCCCGTGCGAACATCGGAGACGGTCTTGACCCCGGCAATGATGTATCCCACTTCACCGGCGCACAGGGCCTGTCGTTTTTCTCTCTGCAGCAGGAAATGACCCGTTTCCTCCACCCGATAGGTGGCCGAGTTGGACATAAAGCGGATGGTGTCGCCGCTTTTCACCGTGCCGTCCATGATCCGGCAGTGGATGATCGTCCCGCGGAAGGCATCGTAATGGGCATCGAAGATCAAAGCCGCCAAGGGGGCTTCAGGATTTCCTTTCGGCGGCGGAATGCGATGAACGATGGCTTCCAGGATTTCCTCAATGCCGGTTCCCGCCTTGGCGGAACATTTCAGATGCCCTTCGGAATCCAGCCCGAGTTCATCGTCAATCTGCTCGATCACCCGCTCCACATCGGCCGAGGGCAGATCGATCTTGTTGATTACCGGGATGATTTCCAGATCGTGTTCCATGGCAAGATAGAGATTGGCCACCGTCTGAGCCTGAACCCCCTGGGCCGCGTCAATAAGCAGCAGGACGCCTTCGCAGGAGGCCAGGGCACGGGAAACCTCGTAGGAAAAATCCACATGCCCCGGCGTATCAATGAGGTTCAGGCTGTAGGTTCTGCCGTCCCTTGCCTTATAGGGGAGGGTAATGGCCTGGCTCTTGATCGTGATTCCCCGTTCCCGTTCTATGTCCATATTGTCGAGCATCTGGTCCTTGAAGGTCCGTTCGTCGGAGACGCCGGTAAACTGGATCAAACGGTCTGCCAGCGTGGACTTTCCGTGATCGATATGGGCTATGATGCTGAAATTGCGTATATAATCCATCTCTAATTCTGATTCGTCCTTGAAGGTTGATTTACGTATAACGCTTAACAATCCTGTCCGATAGCCTTTTGCGCCGGCTTCAGATAAAAAAGCCTTCCGGAATATCTGGAAGGCTTTTTTTTAGCAAAAAAGAGAGAAGATGAACCTCAGGAAAGTTTACTGAGCAGATCCTCGGATACTTCCTTCACTCCAGGAAGACCGTCAACTTCGATGACCTTGACCCTCTCCTTGAAGAAATTCACCGCAGCCAGGGTGCCCGTTTTGGGGTCATAATAAATGTCATGCCGTTTGCCGATGGCTTCCTCGTCCTGATCGTCGGCGCGGGTCGTCAACTTGTCGCTGCCGCAGACCCGGCAGACCATTTTGCCGTCTTTTTCAACCGGCTTGATGGCGTCGATGAAGATGTTGTTGGGATGGTTGTTGTCAACGGCGCAGAGCCTTCGTCCCATGATCCTGTTCTTCGATGTCTGCCGGTCGAGAACGATTTCAATGACATTGTCCAGATTGATTCCTTCCTTCTGCATGGCATCCCACATGGCTTCGGCCTGGGCCAGGTTGCGGGGGAAACCGTCAAGCAGCCAGCCGCTCTTGCAGTCGTCCTGTTTGATCCGGTTGAGGATCATGGGGATGGTGATGCTGTCTGGAACCAGATCCCCGCGGTCGATATAGGCCTTGGCCTCTTTTCCCAAGTCCGTTCCCTTGGAGATGTTCTCCCTGAAAATAACCCCGGTTTCAATATGGGGAACATTAAATTTCTTCTGTACGATCGCGCCCTGCGTTCCTTTACCACTCCCATTGGGTCCAAAAATGAGAATATTCATGCCCCTGAAGCTCCTTTCATGTGAAAATGCAATTTGTCAGAAAACTGCCCCCTTATAATGGATAAAATTTCTTTTGGCAACGATAAAATCATGATCCGCCTCAATGCGGTGCGTAATGACGTAGGGGGACGTCCAGTTCTTTCCCGGACAGGAACCTTAAGAGGAATCGGTTAGAATACGGGGCCGGATTGGCGGGAAGGACTCCGGCATGCCGATTTTCCGGCATCGTGGTCATTGTTCATTTCCCAGCGACACGCTGATCAGTTTGTACCCCTTTTCCGTCCTTAAGAAATCAAAATGGTCCTGCCGGAAATTCCCTTCCCTGTTGCGATTGATGACGACACTCATCACCGGATACCGCCACGGCTTCGGTTCCCCGCAGTTGTTGAAGTAACCTGCAAATTCAGACCCTTCAAAAATAAAGGGATTCAGGCCGTCCATTGAAATGAAATAATCGGCCTTTTCACGAAGAATGTCCGAAAGTCGGCCCCTGATGAGCTCGAAGTTTCTTTCGACAAATTGGGGGCTCCTTTCAGATGTCCAGCCATCCGGTTCTTTCCAGAAATAAATGGTTCCGTATGAACAATCCAGGAGCGCCTTTCTGGAAAGGCCGTTTCGTATCAAATCGTTGAGCCATGAAGAAAATTCCTTCTTGTAGTCGAGAAAGGAGTAATATCGGCCGTCCACACCAAGGAAGGTTCGTTGATTGGGGTCCTCGAGAGGATGATCTGTGATTCTCAATGAGAAAAAGTCCAGGTGCGGATCAAGGTTGAAGGGATCGATCAGGATGTGATCATGTGTATTGACAAGAATTTCTTTTCCTCCAGCCCAGCTGTAGTGACCACACCCACGGATGTCGTCGCCATCCCAGTATTTCTTCTCTGCGCCTTTCAGGGCCGCGACCAGTCCATTCCGGACATTGGTAAGATCGTCATATTCCGCGGGGATCGCCACATTTCCCTGGCTGTCATAGAGACCCGCCTTGCCCGTTGTGCGATCCCGGAATCGGATAAAGCCTTCACTTTCGCAGTCCGGTCCGTTGTCGATCATATAGACATTGCCCCGTCCGACGACTTTTCCGGATTTCGTCAGATAGGATGTCTCGAACCCGCCGTTTTTCTGCTCCATGACGGCGAGAATCTTTTCGAATGTTCGGGCCGTTGAAAAGTGCGCATATCTGGGGGCGATTCTTATGCGATCCTCAGAATCCTTAAATCCCATCAGCGTTGAATCCTCATTCCAGAATGGCGTCCAGGAACGGTTCTCCTGAACGGGCATTGAACATCCCGAAAGAAAAAAAAGGATGACGAAGAGGATTTTCTTCATGGGCTCGAAATTTCCGGCGATCACGGCCCTGAGGGGCTGCCGGACACGATTGGATGAAGGCGGGCGCTCCGATGGCAGACCGCCCGGGGATGAAAAGATCCGGGTCATGATCCCCCGTTGAAAGAGGGCCCACGAGAAGCTGCGGCAGCCTGCCGCATCCGTCAGGTCGATCACGTCGAGCAGGAAGAAGAGGAGCATGTGGAGCAGCTGGAGGAGGAGGTGCTCCCGGAAGTTCCTCCGAAGACGGACATGAGTTTTTCAACCTCGTCCGAGTTGCAGTCCGGACAAAGGACTTCCCGTTTTTCTGAAATGGAGAAAAAGAGGACTTCGAAGTCCTTCCCGCAAGATTTGCAGCGAAATTCATAAATCGGCATAAAAATTCCTCCGGAAACAAAAAAGACACGGGTCAGGATTTCCACCACCGTCCCGCGCAAAGGCCGCCTGAAAATGCTTCTCAATTCTATAAATAACCTGTTGTCCCTTTGTCAAGACAATCCGGCCAATCCTTCGGGAGGCCGATGAATGTCCTGTTGACGACATCCAGGGGCTGTGTTAACTACATCGTCAGCCGTAGAGATATGTTTCCTCAAAATACAAATTATCGCTGAGAGCCTTGGGAGGGAAGGGGATATGCCGGTTTCGAAGAAGATTCAGGGAATGCTTTCGCGTTCATCTTGGATTCGAAAGATGTTTGAGGAGGGTCTGCTTCTTAGACAGAAACTGGGGCCTGAGAACGTGTTCGATTTCAGTCTCGGGAATCCCAACGTGCCGCCACCGATCGAGTTTGATTCCGCCTTGAGGGACGTGGCCGGCCAGACTCTTCCCGGCCAGCATGGGTACATGCCGAACGCCGGCTACCCTGAAACGCGTGAGGCGATCGCCGGCTATCTGGGCCGTAAATTCAAGGTGCCCCTCACCTTTGAGCACATCATCATGACCTGCGGCGCGGCGGGCGCATTGAATGTGACCATGAAAACGATTCTCGATCCGGGAGACGAAGTCATTATCCCGACGCCGTATTTTGTCGAATACGGGTTTTATGTGGACAATGCCGGGGGAGTCGCCCGCCTGGTCCCCACGAAGGAGGATTTCGGCCTGGACCTGGAGGCGATTCGATCGGCCTTTACTGAGAGAACCAGGGCCGTGCTGATCAATTCGCCGAACAACCCCACGGGACGGGTCTATGACGCGGAAACCATCCGCGGACTCGCCGCCATTCTCGAGGAAAAGGAGAGGCTCTACAACCGGGCCGTCTATCTGGTTTCCGATGAGCCCTATAACGAAATCGTCTACGACGGCGTCGAGCTTCCCAGCATCATGGAGTTCTGCAGGAACAGCATCATTGCCTATTCCTATTCCAAATGCCTGTCGGTGCCGGGTGAGCGCATCGGGTACCTCGCCCTTCATCCGGAGCTTGCCGAATTGAAGGATGTCCTTGGCGGAATGATCTTCTGCAACCGGATTCTGGGGTTTATCAATGCCCCGGCCCTGATGCAGCGGGTTATCTCACGGATTCAGGGGGTGCAGGTCAACGTTGGCGAGTATCAGTGGAAGAGGGATCTGCTCTGCGAGGGATTAAGATCTTGCGGGTACACCTTTGCCAAGCCGGAGGGCACTTTCTATCTCTTTGTCCGATCGCCTGTGGACGACGATGTGGCGTATGTCCGCGCACTTCAAAAGCGCGGAATTCTCACAACGCCCGGGGTCGGATTCGGGGGGCCGGGCTATTTCCGCATCGCCTATTGTGTTGATGATGCCACGATCCGCAACGCCCTGCCGGGCTTTGCGGAAACGATGATGGAATCCGGAGGACGCTAGCCCCGTTGACGCCGGCGCCTTCCGCTTTCGGGATGGCGGTTATTCGTAACGGATGCTGAAATCGCTGAATTCTCCGGTGTAGGGTTCATCGAGAACGCTGAGCTCCTCCACGACGGCATGGGGAGGGCCGCGGCGGCACCAGTCGACCAAAGCGGCCACATTCTGCCGCTTTCCCTCGAAGAGCGCCTCGACCTGTCCGTTGGGCAGATTGCGAACCCAGCCATGGACATGAAATCCGAGGGCTGCCCCTTGGGTGTGGGCACGAAAGAAAACCCCCTGAACCCTCCCTTTGACAAAGACGCGGACACGCTTCATGATTTATCCTCTGCCGGCCATGGCCAGGAATTCCTCCTCGCTGAGGACGGGAATGCCCGATTCCTGAGCCTTTTTGAGTTTGGAGCCGGCAGCAGCGCCTGCAACCACGTAATCGGTATTCTTCGTAAGGGAACTCAATGCCTGGCCGCCAAGGGATTCAACGATCTGTTTGGCCTCGATCCGTGTCATCCGGGTCAATGCCCCCGTGAAGACGAAATTTTTTCCCGTAAGGGGCGTAGAGAGAGGCGATTCGGAGGGGCTCTCCACTGGGGTCACCCCGGCGTCCTTGAGCTTTTCAAGAACCCGGCGGTTTGACTCGTTGCGGAAAAACTGAAAAATACTGCTGCCGACTTCAGATCCGATGTTCGGGATGGACAGAAGATCCTCTTCCGAGGCATCCATCAAGGCGTCAAGAGTCTGATAGTTCCGTGCCAGGATCTTCGAGAGATGCTCCCCGACATGGCGGATTCCCAGCGCATAAATGAGCTTGTCCAGGGGGGGGGATTTGGACCGCTCAATGGCGGCAAGGAGATTCGTTACGGACTTTTCCGCCATGCGCTCCAGGTTCAGCAAGCTGTCACGCTTAAGGAAATAGAGATCTGCGGGATCGCGGATGAGCCCCGAATCCACCAGGTTCAAAACAAGCTTTTCTCCAAGGCCTTCGATATCCATTCCACCACGGGAGGCGAAATGAATGATGTGTCCACGAATCTGGGCCGGGCAGGAAATGCCGATGCAGCGATGGGCGGCCTCGCCTTCGATTCTGACAACCTCTGACCCGCATTCCGGGCAGTGGGCTGGCATCTTGAAGAGTCTTTCCCTGCCGGTCCGTTTTTCCTTGACCACCACGACAACCTCGGGGATGACATCGCCCGCGCGCTGAACGAGAACCGTATCACCGATGCGGATATCTTTTTTGTCGATTTCATCCTGATTGTGAAGCGTCGCCCGGCTGACGGTGACGCCGCCGACCAGAACGGGGGCCATGAGGGCGACGGGGGTCAGGGCGCCGGTTCTTCCTACGTTGACGAGGATGTCTTCAATCCGGGTCGTTGCCTGTGTCGCGGCAAACTTGCAGGCCAGCGCCCAGCGCGGGCTGCGTGATACGGCTCCGAGGCGTTCCTGAAGGGCCAGGTCGTCCACCTTGATCACCATCCCGTCGATCTCGTAGGGAAGGTCCTTTCTCCGATCCTGAAGTTCCCGATAGAAATCGATGCAGCCTGAAATGCCGTCGACCCGCCGGATCAGGGGATTGACGGGAAACCCCCAATGGTTCAGGGCGCCAAGCACTTCGTGGTGATGGGTAAAGATTCGCCCTTTGACGAGCCCCACGGCGTAACAGAACATTTTCAGGGGCCTTTGGGCAGTTATTGAGGAGTCCAGTTGCCTCAGAGATCCGGCGGCGGCATTGCGCGGATTGGCGAAGGGGGCCTCATTCCCGGCAAGGCGGCGTTCGTTTAACATGCGAAACGATTCGGATTCAATGTAGATTTCTCCGCGGATCTCGATCTCTTCCGGCGCCGTGCTTTCAGGCGTCGACAGGATCCTCAGGGGGATGGAATGTATCGTGCGGATGTTCCGGGTGACATCCTCTCCGGTAGCTCCGTCACCGCGGGTGGCGCCGCTGGTGAGAAAGCCGTCGAGGTAGGTCAGATTGACGGCGACGCCGTCAATCTTCGGCTCAACGACAAAGGAGAGGCTTGCCGTGTTGCCGAGAAAGCGATTCAACCGCTCCTGAAATTGCAGAATTTCACCTTCTGAGAAGGCGTTGGCGAGGCTCAGCATGGGCGTCCGGTGCGCGGCAGGGGCAAACTTGCTCAGCGGGGCCGCTCCGATTCGCTGACTGGGAGAATCCCCCGTACGCCACTGAGGGAACTGATCTTCCAGGCGGATGAGCTCCCGGAGAAGAAGGTCATATTCTGCGTCCGAAATGACGGGATCATCCAGCTGGTAATAGCGGCGATTGTGGTATTCAATCCGGGCTTTCAGGTCTTCAATGTTCTTCCATGCGGTTTCAGCATCCATCACTTGATCCGGCGGAGCATCGGCCTGCCTTTCGAGGCAACCGGTTTTTCCTGTTCCTCGCTCTGGCGCTGCATAAGCAGAATCTGGTCGTTGAAGATCCGGTTCTTCACCCGGACGGCGTTGATAATAAAGAAAATGATGACGGATTTTTCCCATTCCTTTGACGTTTCAAAGTGCTCCATCCGGTATTTGTACTTTTCCCAGAGGCTGGAAAGGGAGGCCTCATCCAGGCTCAGAATTTTTTCCGCTATTTTATCCAGTGATGAATCCAGCATGATCAATCTCCAGGAAGCGTCTTTGTCCTTAATGTAAAACAGACGGAAACGGATTGTCAATTTTAAAGAGTCTCTACGTCTGTTTTCTTCAAGCCCTCAGAATCGGCCTTGATCGTTTCCCGGCATATAATGCTTGTATTTGGCTGACGTATATCGGATATAAGCCGGGTGCTGCTTTCACGAATCAAGGAGGGTTCGCCTGTGCGCATCGGCGTCATTTCGGATACCCATCTGCCGGCCTGCAATGAAACGTTGAGGAAGATCGTTGACCGATATTTCCTCGATGCGGACTTGATTGTCCATGCGGGGGATCTCGTGAATCTCGACGTTCTGGAGGCGTTTGGAAGCAAGCCCTTTCAGGCCGTATGCGGGAACATGGATCCGGCCTCCGTCAGAAGGATGCTGCCGGATCGTTTCATTCTTGAAATCCAGGGATTCCGTCTGGGAGTGATGCACGGATGGGGAAGCGCCGGGCATCTTGAAGAGAAAATCCTCGCGCTCCTGGGGCCAGTGGACTGCGTCATCTATGGCCATACGCATTATCCGGCCAATTGGAGAAGGAATGGTGTGCTCTTTTTCAATCCCGGTTCCGCCCTGGACAAACGCTTTGCCACGGACACCACCGTTGGAATTCTGGACGTGGGAGACACCATCACAGGGAAGATCCTTAAAATTGAAATTGAAAAAGAGCCATGAATACCGTAAGAGATAATGGAGGCTTCACGAGGGAAGAAGCATGAGCAGCCATCCTCATCAGGACGGGAAAGGACAAAAGGTTATGAAATCAATCTATGCCCCTTGGCGCATGGCCTATATAAAAAGCGGGAAAGCGGCGGGATGCGTGTTCTGCAGGGAATCGCTCCGTGATGAATCCTACGTTCTCCTGGATGGAAAAACGGCCTTTGTCATGATGAATGCCTATCCCTATACGAACGGTCATTTGATGATCATTCCCTTTCGCCACCTCAGCAGACTGGAAGACCTGGATCAGGAGGAGAGACTGGAGATTTTTTCTCTCCTGGATTTTTCCGTCCGGGTTTTAAAGGAGGCTCTGAACCCCGACGGCTTCAATATCGGAATCAACCTTGGAAGGGCGGCGGGGGCAGGGATCGATGATCATCTTCACATTCATGTTGTCCCGAGATGGAACGGCGATACAAATTTCATGAGCGTTGTGGGAGACATCCGCGTCATTCCAGATGATATCTTGAAAAGCTGCGAAGAACTCAAGGGATATTTCAGCAAATACCGGCAGGAGGAATGAAATGAAAATTATTTATACCGTTATTATCGTTGCCTTAATTCTCTTCGTGGTGACCTTTTCCCTGCAGAATACCCTTTCTGTGCACCTGGTATACTATGATGTGCTGGATGTTGTGCTGCCTGTTTACATGCTGATCTTTATCGTGTTCATCATAGGATTGGTCTTTGCCGGATTGATGGGCATTGTGGAACGCTATCGGCTGAATCGAACCATCAATCGCCTGAATCGCATGGTGAGGGATTTGAAGAGGGATGTGCGGGAGAATGAACCTCCCGTCGTTCTCGATGAGACAAAAACAACCGAATCGGAGCGGCCGGTCTGATCGCCCGATGATGACTTCCGCCGCCGGGACATCCCTGAAACGGCACTGAGGCACAACCGGTTGGGATGACGATTGAAGAGGACGCAACATTTCTGGCCGATATAAACCTCGGGCGCCTTTCCAAATGGCTGAGAATCCTCGGCTATGACGCAGTTCTGTATCGGGGAAGGGCGGATCACGCCTTTTTAAGGAAGGCAAAGGGAGAAAACCGGGTCATCTTGACGCGGAAAGGGGATCTGGCAAAGCGGGCGTTCCCGGGAATGCTCATCGTCATCGAAAACGATCGGGTGGAAAGGCAGGTGGAAGAGGTCTTCGAAAAACTTGGCCTGGAGCTCTCGCCGGACCGGTGCTTCAGCCGGTGCCTGAGATGTAATGTCCCGCTGAAAGAGGTCTCCAGGCAGGAGGTTCAGGATCGGGTGTCTCCTTATGTGTTCGAGCACCACGCCCGGTTCATGACCTGCCCGGCGTGCGGAGGGGTCTTCTGGCCGGGAACGCACAGCGAAAACATCCGGAATCGGATCAGGGCACTGCGCATTCCGTTTCGTCGCCTTTGATCTTTTCCATGGCATGCTTCAGGGCAGGAAGGACGACAGCCAGATTTTCCCGCACGCCCCTGGGGCTTCCGGGGAGATTGATAATCAAGGTCCGGCCTCGAATGCCGGCAACCGCCCGGGAGATCATGGCATGTGGGGTGATTTTCAGGCTTTCCTGCCGCATGGCTTCGGCCATTCCCGGGAGGGCCCTGTCAATCACTTCCAGCGTGGCGTCGGGCGTCAGATCCCGTGGGGTGACGCCCGTTCCGCCCGTTGTAACAATCAGATCCAATGCCTTCTCGTCGGAAAGATCCGTCAGGGTCTGGCGGATCCGATCCTTTTCATCGGGGATGATAACCTTTTCAGTGACCAGTATGGAAAGCTCCTGAAGCATTCGAATGACCTCTTTTCCGCTCAGATCTTCCCGCTCACCCCGGGAGCCCTTGTCGCTGACGGTCACAACCCCCGCTCGAAATTCCATCAGTTATCAGGCCTCTTCCTTTTTGGATTCCGCAATGATTTTTTCAGCCAGGTGGGCCGGCACCTCTTCATAGTGGGAATGCGAATAGGTGAATGTCCCGCGGCCGCTCGTCATGGAAGTAAGATCCGGCGCATACTTTAGGATTTCCGCAAGGGGAACCTGCGCCTTGACAATCTGGTGATGGCCTTTACTGTCCATACCCAGGACCTTTCCGCGGCGACTGTTCAGATCGCCAATGACGTCCCCCATGTATTCATCGGGAATCTCGATCTCGATGTTGACGATCGGTTCCAGCAGGATCGGCTGGCAGAGCATGACGCCCTTTTTAAAGGCCATGGAGCCGGCAATTTTAAAGGCCATTTCAGAGGAGTCCACGGTGTGGTAGGAACCGTCAACAAGAGAAACCTTGAGGTCGACGACGGGATAACCGGCAATGACGCCGTCCGCCATGGCCTCGACGATGCCCTTTTCCACCGCGGGCCGATACTGCTGGGGAATCACGCCGCCGACAATCTTGTCTGCGAATTCAAACCCGTTCCCACGAGGCATGGGTTCGATATCGATCCAGCAGTCACCGAACTGCCCCCGACCGCCGGACTGTTTCTTGTAGCGGCCCTGAATGTTTGTTTTGCTCTTGATGGTTTCCCGGTAAGGAACTTTGGGCTGCTTGAGCAGAACATCCACGCCGAATTTCCGCTTCATTTTTTCCACATTGACTTCAATGTGAACCTGTCCCATTCCCGAGAGGATCATCTCTTTGGTTTCCTCGTTGCGGCTGAAGGTGAGGGTTGGATCCTCTTCGCTGAGGCGAAGGATGGATGACACGATCTTCTCTTCGTCGCCCCTCGTCTTCGGCTCGATGGCAAAGGACATGACCGTGGGCGGGGGCTCTACCTTCTCGAAAGCAATAGGGAACTTCTCGGCGCAGAACGTGTCGCCGGTCACCGCTTCCTTGAGTTTGGCGACGGCGGCGATGTCTCCGGGAACGAGGAGTTCGGCAGGCTTCTGACTCTTGCCTTCCAGGTAGAAAACGTTTCCGAAGCGCTCGCTTGATTTGTGTGACGGGTTGTAGACGGGCGTATCGGATTTCAACGTTCCTGAATAGACGCGGAAGAGAGTCAGGCGGCCGGCATAGGGATCCGCAATGGTCTTGAAAACATAGGCTGAGAAAGGGGCGCTTTCATCGGGGAGACGCTCTTCCACCTCGTCGGTGCCCGGCTTAGTGCCGACAGCAGGGCCGCGGTCCAGGGGAGATGGGAGGTAACGGACAATCACGTCCATCAGGGGACCGATTCCGATGTGCTTCAACGCAGAGCCGCACATCGCCGGAACGATGGATCCGGAGATCACGCCGGCCCGCAAGCCCGCCTTCATGTCTTCCGCACTGATTTCCCCATCCTCCAGGTACTTTTCCATCAGGTTCTCGTCAGATTCGGCGATGTCCTCCATCATCGTTTCCCGCATGCCTTCCGCCTCATTTTTCATGTCCTCCGGGACATCGACGGTTTTATATCCGCCTTTGGGGTCATCAAAGACATAGGCCTTCATGGCAAGAAGATCGATCACGCCCTTGAAGGCGTCTTCGGAACCGATGGGAAGAAAAATCGGCGTAATTTTTTTAATCCTGGATTTAACGCTCTCCACGGCATTAAAAAAGTGAGCCCGTTCCCGATCCATTCGATTAATGAATACCACACGGGGAAGTTTATATCTGTCGGCATATTCCCAGACTTTCTCCGTCTGGAACTCAACGCCGCTCACGGCGTCGACCAGAATCACCGCTGCATCGGCGGCGCGAAGACAGCTTCTCGTATCATAGGCAAAATTTGAATCCCCGGGAGTGTCCACGATATTCACTTTGTGCTTGTCCCAGTCAACAAAATTGGTCGCAGAAGAAATCGAGATGTGCTTCCTCTGTTCTTCAGGCTCGTAGTCGAAAGAGGAAGTGCCTTCATCCACCCGGCCGGCTCTTTCATTTTTTCCGCTGACAAAGAGAAAGGATTCGCAGAGCGTGGTTTTTCCGGTGCCACCATGCCCTACGATTACGACATTTCTCAAATTTTTTGATTCGTATTTTGCCATGAAAACTCCTTTCCGTAGATATCCATTCCTGTCTTGAAGACGCTCTATGATGCAGCGGCTGTTTAGCGTATTATTTCCTTTAAAGTCAAGTCAAATTTGGCTCTTACAAACAATCTGTCCTGGATTCCGCGGAGATATTCCCGGCAGGCTCCGGAACGTCACAATCTGATTGACAGCATCCCGGGAACCCGATATAAATTCTCATTCTGAAGAATCATCACGCTCTCAATAGATACCCTCCTGTTGCACACATCCGTCGCATATTCCAAATATCTAAGGGATGAAGGGCCAGCGCGCGGGCGGTTTGACCATCCGCACAGGCAGGGCAGCTGAACACTAAATGAGGAAGAACAAACATGGGTAACCAGAAGAAAAAGATCCGGAAGGTTCTCATCGCCAACAGGGGCGAGATCGCGCTGCGCATCCTGCGCACCGTGAAGGAGCTTTCCATGGATAGCGTCGTGATCTACGAGAAACAGGACAGTGAAGCTTATTACATCCGACTGGCGGACGATGCCATCATGATCGGTGATGGTCCCCGAAAGGATTATCTGGATATCGAAAAAATTCTCTGGGCGGCCCGGAAAAGCGGTTCCGATGCCATTCATCCAGGTTACGGATTTTTATCTGAAATTCCCGAATTTTCTGCGGAATGCGAACGGGCCGGAATTGTGTTCATTGGCCCGCCGCCGGATGTAATCCGGAGTCTTGGCAATAAAGTTATCGCCCGGGACATCATGCAGAAGGCCAATATTCCCTTTATACCGGGAACGAAGGATCTGTACCGCGGTGATGCCGGACTTCGCGAGGCCATTGCCTTCGGGCGAAAATACGGCTACCCCGTCATGCTGAAGGCTTCTTCAGGTGGAGGCGGCCGGGGCATACGAAAGGTGACGGGAGAGGCGGATCTTGAGGTTCAGCTTCCCCTGGCTCGGGCCGAGGCCCTTTCCGCCTTCGGCGATGAAAGCGTCTATGTTGAAAAATGCATCGAAGCGCCGCGGCATATCGAAATACAGATTCTGGCCGATCAATACGGCCATATTATCCACCTGGGATCCCGGGACTGTTCCATTCAGCGGCGCCATCAGAAACTCCTGGAAATTGCCCCTGCCGACCTGCCTGCGGAGGTCATGAACGCCATGTACCAGGCCGCCATTGAAGCGGCCCGTGTGGCGGGATATGTAAATGCCGGAACCGTGGAATTTCTCGTGGATTCAAAGACCAATGAATTCTGGTTTATGGAGATGAACACCCGGCTCCAGGTGGAACATACCGTCACGGAGGAACTGACAGGGGTGGACATCGTCCGCGAACAGATCAGAATTGCCGAAGGGGAACACCTGAGGATCCCCATGGAAAGGATTCATCTGCTGGGCAAAGCCGTTCAGGTCCGGATCAATGCGGAAGATCCGAAAAACAATTTTCTCCCGGAAGGCGGCAAGCGCCTCGAAGTTTACCAGTCTCCCGGCGGGCCGGGAGTCCGCCTGGATGGTCTGGTTTACCAGGGTTATAAAATTCCCACGGAGTACGATTCGCTGATGGTGAAGATGACCATCCGGGGGTTTAACTGGGAGCAGACAATCCAGCGGTTGAAAAGGGCCCTTCAGGGATTTCTCATCGTTGGCCCGAAAAGTACGATCCCGTTCTATATGGCGATTTGTGACGAACCGGATTTCCTGGCGGGAACTTTCGATACCGGCTACCTCGAAACCCATCCAGAGATCTTCAATTATCCGGAAGGTGAGCGGGAGATTGCAAAACTATCCAGGTTGATCGCGGAGACGCACGCAAAGAAGATCAATCCGTATGCTTATTGAAAGAAGAAGCAACTTATGAAGATACCCGAAAAACTGCTTGAAGAGAGAATATCGCCGAGAGATCTGAAGGAAAGGGGGGTGTCCTTTGTCCTTGAGAAGATCCGGCGGACTGCCGGCTACTACCTAACCAACACCGAACGGGATCTTTCCCAGTCCGATTTCAAGAACCGGGTCATGCCCCACACCCAGCTTCTTGTGGCCAAGGAAAGAAACGACGCGGGCTATTTTTCCATCGAGATCACCGGAGGGGCTTCCATTCATGTGGATATGCTGCGCAAGCAGATGAATCCCCTGGAGAAACTGGAAGTGTTGAGCGCAAACATGCCCGATACGCTTTTTCAGACCCTTTGCCGGGGAATCAACCTTTTTGGCTACAGACCATACCCGGAGAATGTGATCCGCTTGACGGTTCGGTCCTTTGCCCGATATGTCCATGTATGGCGGGTTTTTGACTTCCTGAATTTCGTTCCGAACATGGTGCCCATCTTCGAAGAGGTCCAAAAGGCGGGATGCCTCCTGGAACCGGCCATCTGCTTTTCCACGGGTCCGGAGCATACCGATGACTTCTATGTGAAGAAGGTAGGCGAAATTCTTGAGGTGACCGGCCCGGAAATTTTGCTGGGAATCAAGAACCACGGGGGCCTGGGAACCCCGAGGCGCATCGGAAGGCTGGTAAAGGCCATATTGAATGCCCATCCGGAGCTTATTGTCCATTACCACGGCCACAACACCGATGGGGCGGATATCGGACGGATTGTGGAAGCCGTTCAGAACGGGGCGAAAATCGTGAATGCCGGAGATCACGCCTTCACCGGTTTTTACGGCCCGCCGCCACTCCTTTCCGTGATCGACATCCTGGATGACCTGGGATACCACGCAGCGGGGCTCGATCGTCAGGCTGTGATAGAGACTTCCAATAAACTCCGGCCTGAGAGGGAATACTATCGCGATTTTGAATCGCAGTTTCTCGGCTTTGACCCAACCGTCCAGACTCACAAACTTCCCGGCGGGGCCACCGGATCAAGCTTCGAACAGGCCCTGAAAGGCGGTTTTCTGCATCGCATGCCGGAAATTCTTCAGACGGAACTGCCGCGGGTGCACGTCGAACTGGGAAACTGGTGGAGCGTTACGCCCGGTTCCCAGATCCTCTGGACGACCGCGGCAAACAATGTCCTGAAAGGGAAGCGCTATAAGGACGCTACGGACGATCTGAAAAATCTCATGCTGGGGCGCTATGGAGAGTTTCCCTTCTATCGGCCCTCCGATGACATCTACGAGTCCGTTTTCGGGCCGGATTGGAAACGGATGGTGGATGAGGAATACGGAATTCAAAAAGTGGACGATATCGATCTGAGCGTTGAGAAAAAAGTGCTGGAGCATCGCCTGGGGCGCGAAGCTTCGGAGGATGAACTGGTCCTTTATCTGCAGCATCCCAACGATGCGGTGGATTTTTTCAAGTTTGAAGCAAAATTTGGAAAAACCTGGGTCCTGCCGCCCCGGATCTGGTTTAAAAAGGGCGGCTTCAACCTGGGAGAAAAGTTTGAAATCCTCGATGTCTTCGGAAAACTGCACATCATCGAAATCGGGACACAGCGGAAGACCAAAACGGGCGATGCCGTGACCTATATGCTCATCGATCACCATTCGCAACCCATTTTGACGGAAATGGAAATCGAGGGCACGGCGAAGGAAAGAAAATTGCAGTTGACTCCGAAGGAGATTGACGCCTTGGCCTTGTCCGGTGATATTCGTTCGCACATTACGGGGACTGTGAATGAAATTCCCGTCTCGGAAGGAGATGAAGTTTCCACGGGGCAAATTCTCGTCATCCTGGAGGCGATGAAGATGCTGAACAATGTCGTTTCCGACCTGAACGGCCAGGTGTCAGAAATCTTTGTCGGGCCGGGAGACAAGGTCGAGGTTGGCACTCCCCTGCTCATGATCAAGAAGGAATAAGGCGATCAAGAGAATCATCCTCCGTATAAACAGACGGGATATCGCCTGTCTTCAATTTCTGCTTGAAGGGTATGAAGGCGTCTGCTCCGTCTCTACGATAGATCCGCGGATTGCACTGCTTCAAATCTCGGCGATGCCGGGTTTTGAAGACACGGTCTCGGAGATCCTTTGCCGGCTGAAAACAGAAATTGAATTTCATGAGCCATTGCTTCCAGGGAACTGACAAAGCGCTCCTTTAAGAACGCAGAAAAAAGGCGATCTTTCTTTCGTTTTCCAGAGGCCCAACAATGTTCATGATGACTCATACCTGGATCCTTAAAGAGTTTCTCGGTTCGAATTTCCGAGAGTCTCTGGATCTCTACGTTTATAATGTCTGTCCGGATCTGCTGCCGATCCAAAAGGGCATTACCGCTGAATTTACCCATGGAATTCCACGGCGTTTTTTCTACCCCCCGCAACATCAGAAGGCCGCCTATGTGCTTTTTCATCTCCTGGTGGATGACATGGCCCACCATGGTCAGATTCATACCGATCCTGTCTGCGGTTTTAATCCAAACTCCCAGGGGTATGCCTACCGGCGCGGCCAATCGCTGATAGAGCCGATTCTGGAATTTCAGCAGAGGATGGGAATGGACGTCGATCGCAGGACGGCCGCTTATCGAGCCCACACCATCATTGAACTGACCTTTGATCTGCGGCTTGTACAGGAAGCGGGGGAGGTGAGGTTATACGAATTGTTCAGTGAGGCGGTCGATCATACGGTAGACAAAAAAATGGATGAGCTCTGCGAGACCCTTGACTGGTTTTTTGGTGTGGAAGCGGCGGTGATTCGGCAGGCACTTGAGAAAGGATTGAGTTCAGGCACCTTGGAAAGAATCAAGAGCCTCAAGGATATTGAAGGCCGAATCGGCTTTTATATCGACCGGTTCGGCCTGGATCGCGATAACGATGCCGCTTGGGAAGGAACCAGGGCGCTTCTGCTTCAGGCGATGCGCCTGGTTGACGATTTTGACGCGTTTCTGAGCCCTACCCTTTGCGCAATAAAAAATTCAAGTATCCCCTGCTTTTTATAAGGCCTTCTTCACAAATCCGGAACGCAGGCAACGGGTACAGACCTTCACCCTCTTGACAGTGCCCGTCTTGCTGTCTATGCACCGGATCTTCTGAAGATTCGGGTACCATACTTTTTTCGTTTTATTGTTCGCGTGGCTGACATTGTTTCCAACGACGGGCCCTTTGCCACAAACGTCACAAATTCTAGACATGTCTCTTCTCCCTTCAAAAGAATGCGTTGGTTACTAAACCAGAACGGATCATTTTGCAAGCTTTATTTATGTCAAAGCGCATTACCATGTATACAATTTGCTTATCGAATATGGTATCATATTTCTAAGAGATACGTTAAATTTCCCTGGGTGGAGAAGAAAAATGAAGATGAAACTTGCCGTGTTGACGGGTGGTGGTGACTGTCCGGGTCTCAATGGTGCCGTTAAGTGGGTCACTAAAAGTGCCATGGACTCATGGTTGAGTTCAAAGCGCTCCATAAACTTTGAAGTAATAGGGGTTACAGAGGGATGGCGGGGTCTTGTTGATGTGAATCCGGAGGACCCGAAAAGCCTGGAAAAATACATAAGGCCCTTGGATGAGGAAACCGTGCGAACGTGGGACCGCTACGGCGGAACGAATCTCGGGACCTCGCGGACCAATCCTTTCAATCCGAAAAATGACCGGTCGGAAATCCTGCTTGACAACATCAAGAAACTCGGGGTCGATGTGGTGGTGGCCATCGGAGGGGAGGATACCCTGGGCGCGGCCTACCGCCTTCACAAACTGGGCGTTAAAACGGTCGGCATCCCCAAGACCATTGATAACGACCTGATGGGGACCGATTATTCGCTGGGATTCGATACGGCCGTCAACGTGATCATGGAAGAAATTGACCGGTTGCGGACAACGGCAGGTTCCCACAGCCGTATCTTCGTTGTGGAGACCATGGGACGTCATGCCGGATGGCTGGCTCTCCATGGGGGGGAATGCAGTGGCGCTTACATTATCCTCATTCCCGAATATCCCTTCAATCTGGATGAAGTCGCCCATCTGCTGCAGGAGAGGAAAGGCAGGGAGATCCGCTACGCCATTATCGTCGTGGCCGAGGGCGCCAAGGTGGCGGGCCGGGACGAATTCATCCAGAGTGGCAAGATGGACGAATTCGGGCATGTCGCTCTTGGAGGAATCGCCAAGTATGTTGCGGAGGAAATTGAAGCCAGAACAAGCTTTGAAACCCGCCATTTGACTCTGAGCCATTTGCAGCGGGGAGGAACACCATCAGCCCACGATCGTTTGATGGCGAGATGGTACGGCATTGCCGCCGTGGACATGATCATTAATGAAGATTTCGGACGGATGGCCAGCCTCCAGAGGGGAGAAATCACCAGCGCCCCCCTGAAGGAATGTATCGGTAAATTAAAACTTGTCGATATTGAAAAAAATTACGACAAAGATCGGTACAACGGAAGGCGTTCCATCATCGGCTGACGTCAGCATGGATCATCCATCATGGTGGTGGGCTGCCCCGTTGATTCAAGAACCCGCATCCAAAGATTTCCCTCCGGATCGATCTGTTTTCCGGAGGTGACAACCCTGATGGGCAGGTGGACATATTCATCTTTCATCAGGGCGACCAACATTCCGGTTTTGCCTGCCATGCCGGCATGAACGGCGTATTGTCCCAGGGCGGAGCAATAGATGCAGTCGCTTGCGTTTGCAGGGACACTGCGGATCATGTAACTGGGGTCTATGTACTTGAGGTTGATCTCAAGGCCGGTTTTTTTGAAATATTCTTCAATCCGGACTTTCAGGAAAAATCCGATATCCAGCAGGCGGACATTTCCGGAAGCATCGGTTTCCTGAACCATCTTGTCGTTGCGCATCAATTCCTGGCCTGCGCCTTCCGCAACAAGAATCACGCAGTGTTTCCTTGCTTTCAGCCGGGCTTCCAGAGACTTGAGCAGGCCATGTTCCCCTTCCAGGCAGAAGGGGACCTCCGGGACAAGGACAAAATTGACGTCGTTTTGTGCCAGTGCGGCGCCGACGGCAATTTGTCCGGACAGTCGGCCCATGATCTTCACGAGGCCGACTCCCATGGGTGCACCCCTGGCTTCGGTATGGGCGCAGGCGATCGCCTTTACGGATTCAGCGATTGCCGTGTCAAAACCGAACGTCTTTTGAACAAAATTCAGGTCATTGTCAATCGTCTTCGGGATTCCAACCACACTGATGCTCAATTGCCGCCTGGTGATCTCCTCCGTGATACGTTCGGCCGCCCTCATGGTTCCATCACCGCCGATGCAGAAAAGAATGGAGACATTCATCCGGACAAGGGCGTCCACCATTTCCCCGATGTTCTGCTGACCACGAGAGGAGGATAGAATGCTTCCTCCTTCACGATGAATGTTCTCTACGACTTCAGGGGTCAGCTCGGCAATCTCATGGCCAAAAGACGGGATGAGCCCCTGAAACCCGTACTTGATGCCGATAATATTGCGAACTCCATAGCGGTGATGCGATTCCATCACAATGGCTCGGATCACATCATTGATGCCGGGGCATAAGCCTCCGCAGGTGACAATGGCCGCTTTGGTCTTGGGGGGATCGAAGAATAGTTTTTCCCGAGGCCCTGCCAACTCCACTGAAGATGAGCACTCCCTTCTGCCCCTGGTCGTTTTTGCCTTTGCCGGGGCCTGATCATCCAGATAATTCTGAAGCAGAAGACGCTTATTGTCCGATGTATAGTAATTCACCAATACGGGAGTCTGTATGTTGCATCTGCCCAGGGTCTGTATGGTGTAATCCGTAACGGAATCCTTATTCATGGCCTTTTGTTTCCTCCTGCCAGTCGGGCGTTAATATGCACTCCTGTCTGACTTAAAAGCCGGAAAGGTTTGGGTTGTGAAGAGATGAATGCTCCTCACAGAGTCCTTCAGAAATGATCACTTTACGGTTTTTGAGATGGATTCTTTCTGAGGCGAAAAACTGGATGGCCTGGGGGTATATCCGGTGTTCCTCTTGTAATATCCGGGCAGAAAGAGTCTCTTCCGTATCGCTCTCTAGAACAGGAACCACGGCTTGGATGATGATGGGACCGGAGTCAACTCCGGAATCGACGATATGAACGGTGCAACCGGAAAATTTCACGCCGTAATCGACAGCCTGGCGCTGGGCATGCATCCCGCGAAACGACGGAAGCAGCGCGGGATGGATGTTCACAATCCTGCCGGGATAGGCGTCGAGTAGAACAGCGGTAATAATGCGCATGAAGCCGGCCATGACGACAAGTTCCACGCCGCTCTCGTTTAAGATATGAACGACTTCTTCATCAAAGGCTTCGCGCTTCTGAAACTTCTCGTGAGGAATGACAAACGTCGGAAGGGAGTGGTTCCGGGCACGCGTCAAGGCGTAGGCGTCCGGAACGTTGCTGATCACGGCCTTGATGTCTGCATTCAGCCGGCCCCGGTCAATCGAATCGATGATGGCTTGAAGATTGGAACCGCTTCCCGAGACAAGAACTCCAATGGGCAGTTTTTTTTTCATAGGGAGCTAAAGCTAAACGGATTAGATAAAGGAGACGGAAGGTTGATCCGAGGCTGCTTTTTCAATTGAACCGATCATATAGGCCTTTTCTCCCAGGATATTCAGGCGTTCCAGAATATCGGCGGCCTCCTTTTCGGAAACAACAAGCATCATGCCGATACCCATGTTAAAGACACGGAACATTTCATCCAGGTCGACATGGCCGATTTCCTGAATCCTGCGGAAAATCTCCGGGACCGGCCAGCTGTCTCTCTTGATTAGCGTGCAGCACTGGCGGGGAACAATCCTGGGTATGTTGTCAAAAAAACCGCCGCCTGTGATGTGAACAATTCCCCTAATGCTGAAATTCTTGAGTAAATTTAAGACGGGTTTGACATAGATTCGAGTGGGTCGAAGGAGTTCTTCTCCAAGAGATTGCTCCAATCCGTCCAGCTGGTCCTGAACCGTCAGCCCGGCTTTTTCAAATAACACGTTGCGAACCAGGGAATAGCCGTTGCTGTGAATCCCGTTTGAGGCGATCCCGATGACCGTATCGCCGACACTGATGTCCGATCCGTCGATAATCCTGCCATTTTCCACAACGCCAACGCAGAAGCCCGCCAGATCGTATTCGTTCTCACCGTATATTCCCGGCATTTCGGCTGTTTCGCCGCCGATCAGGGAGCAGCCGGCTTCCTGGCAGCCTGCCACGACCCCTTCAATCAGTTTCACATTGCGTTCGACATCCATCCGGCCAATGGCGATGTAATCCAGGAAAAAAAGAGGTTCGGCACCCTGAACAACAATGTCGTTGACCGACATGGCGACGAGGTCGATGCCCACCGTATCGTGCTTGTCCATCATCTGGGCGATTTTGATCTTTGTCCCGACGCCATCGGTCGAGGCAACCAGCACGGGATCCTTGATTTTTTTCAGATCCAGATGAAAAAGTCCGCCAAATCCTCCAATACTGTTCATGACCTCTTTTCTTGAGGTCTGTTTAATGAGGGGAAGAATCTTCGTTATAAAGAGGTTGGCTTGATCGATGTCAACACCCGCATCTTTATATGATGCCTTTTCGTCCATAGAGGCTCCCTGACCGGAATGTAATGATCTTGTAAACAGCCGTCGTAATCTTCATCCTTTATTTTACATCGTTCCAAAAGTCAAATCTTTCCTTGCGCTAATCCTGAATATTTGTTAGCAATACGTTTCTCCGGATTTACAATTATATCGCAGAATCAACGTGTTTTATCGGTGAAAACGTATTGGTTCGAAGGATTCCTTTTCGATGAGGCTTGACATCCTGCCGCCTGGAATCCTCGAAGTAGAAGGAGACTTTTGTAGATGAGACATATTCACTTGGGGCTGATCGGCTTCGGGAATATTGGAACCGGTGTTGTGAAGCTGTTGAGAGACAATGCCGATATCCTGGAAAAACGCCTGGGAACAAAGCTTGTTCTGAAAAAAATCGTGGATATCGATATCGAATCGCCGCGTCTGACTGCCGTGGAACCGCAGCTTCTGTCAACAGACGCCGACGCGATCCTCAATGATCCAGAGATCGATATTGTCATTGAGCTTGTGGGGGGCTATCAACCGGCTCTGAAATTCATCTCGGACGCGCTGAACAACGGGAAGCACGTGGTTACGGCCAACAAGGCGCTGCTGGCGACCTATGGGAACGACCTCTTTCAACTGGCGGCGAAAAAGCAGCGGAACATCTGCTTTGAGGCCAGTGTCGGGGGGACAATACCGATTATCAAAACGATCCGGGAAGGTCTGGTGGCCAACCGGATCAGGTCTGTGCTGGGCATCATGAACGGCACGTCCAATTACATCCTGACGAAAATGACCACAGATCGGGAGGATTTTGAAACCGTTCTGAAAGAGGCGCAGGAACTGGGTTTTGCTGAAGCGGATCCGACCTTTGATGTCGAGGGAGTGGACGCGGCGCATAAACTGGCGCTGGTTCTGACGCTGGCCTATGGCAGGAGAGTTCCCCTTGACGATCTCTACCGGGAGGGAATTTCAGGCATCAGTCAGCAGGATGTCGAATTCGCCGGGGAGCTGGGGTATCACATCAAGCTGCTGGCTATTGCAAGGCAGCACGATGAGCTTATTGAGGCGCGGATTCATCCGACGATGGTTCCCTTTCATCACCTCCTGGCCAATGTCAATGGAAATTACAACGCCTTTCACATCATCGGCGATGCTTCGGACTCCGTCTTTCTCTACGGCCAGGGGGCGGGCATGATGCCGACGGCCAGCGCCGTCATCAGCGATGTGATCGACATTTCCCGTGATATCCTGAAGGGCGTTTCGTGGCGCGTACCGGCAAGATCCTTTCAGGAAGAGACCATTGAGGATATCAACCTGATGCCCGTTGAGAATATCATGACCCATTATTATTTCCGTTTTTCGGCATTGGATCGACCTGGGGTTCTCTCGCGGATAGCCGGCATTCTTGCCGAGGAAAACATCAGCATCGCCACGGTCATCCAAAAAGGGAGAAAAAAAGGGCAGGCTGTACCCATTGTCATGACAACGCACAAATCCACTGAACAGAATGTCCGCAGGGCACTCGAACAGATTGACCGTCTGGATATTGTTCAGGGACAAACCGTATTGATCCGGATCGAGGACGACAGGCTGCCATGAAATACGTCATTATTTTAGGGGATGGAATGGCGGATTATCCCATAGCTGAACTGGACGGCAGAACGCCCCTGGACGCCGCCGTCACCCCTTTTATGGATCGAATGGCTTCAGAGGGGACCCTGGGGCTGGTCGATACGATTCCGCAAGGCCTGTTGCCGGGAAGCGATGTGGCCAATCTCTCCGTTCTGGGCTATGATCCGGAAAAGACCTATTCAGGAAGGGGGCCTCTGGAGGCCGCGAGCATGGGGCTGGTTCTGGGTCCCGATGATGTAGCCTTCCGCTGCAATCTTGTGACTCTCGGACCGGGGGAAGACCCGGTCATGGTGGATTTTACCTCGGGGCATATCAGTTCGGCAGAGTCAAAGGAAATTCTCGCCGATCTTAATCGCGAACTGGGCAGTGAGAACATACGGTTCTTCCCCGGTGTGGGTTACAGGAATTTGATGATCTGGCGGTCAGGCAGGAATGCCGTCAAGCTGACCCCACCTCACGATATTACCGGCAGATCGGTTCAAGGCTATCTTCCGGAGGGCGAAGCAGCCGGGAAGATCCTCGAACTGATACAGCGTTCCCGGCAGGTTCTGAAAAGCCATCCTGTAAATCGGAGGCGCGTGGAGTCCGGCTTGAAACCGGCAAATTCCATCTGGCTGTGGGGGCAGGGAAGGGCGCCGAACATTGTTCCGCTCACGGACCAGTATTCAATAAAGGGCGGCATGATCTCCGCCGTTGACCTGCTCAATGGAATCGGCATCTACGCCGGCCTTGAAATCATTCCTGTTGAAGGCGCCACTGGCTACACAGATACCAATTACCTCGGGAAGGCCAGCAAGGCCCTGGCCGCATTAAAGGAACTGGATTTCGTATTTATCCACGTCGAAGCGCCGGATGAAATGGGGCACGAAGGCTCTGTTGCAGGAAAGATTCGCGCGATCGAGGATATCGACGAAAAGGTCCTGGGCACGATCCTCCAGGGGATCCGGGATTTTCATGATTACCGGGTCATGATCCTCAGTGATCACCCTACGCCGATAAGCCTTCGAACCCACGCAGCGGATCCAAGCCCCTTTGCCGTTTTCTCGTCGAAAAAAGAAGAAAATCTTTGCCAGGGTCTGTCTTTCTGCGAATCTTCGGCCCAAAAAAGCGGCTTGCTGATCTCGCCTGGGTATCACTTGATGGAATTGTTCATGAGGAGCTGGGGGGCTTTCGTTGAAAAAAAACATAGCTAAAGTTCGTGTCATGTACGCGGATACGGACGCTATGGGGATCGTTTATCACACGAACTATATCAAATGGTTTGAGATCGGCCGGTCTGAATTCCTTCGAGAAATCGGTGTCCTGTATTCTCGAATGGAAGAGGAGGGATTCAACCTCCCGCTGACCGAAGTGTACTGCCAATATCTTCTGCCCGCCGTTTATGACCAGATCCTCCGCATTGAAACGGAAATCGCCTATGTCAACAGGGCAAGTTTAAGATTTAATTATCGTATTCTCGATGAGCAGGGAGAGAAGGCCTTCGTTGAAGGCTACACGATCCACGCCTGCACGACACGGGAAAAGAAGATCGTTCGACTCCCGAAGCATATTCTAGAAATACTGAGGGTTCATGCGCCGCCCGAAGAAGGAGCCAGGAGAAATTCATGAGTAAAAAAGACGTGGAAGAGCTGAAGAAACCGGATCAGTTTCAAGTATTTTTCAATAAGCTTCTTGACTATTATGCACTGAACAGGAAAAAAGTTCTGTTGATGGCCGGTGCGGTCATGGGGCTCCTGGCTGTTGTTGTTGCGTGGGGCACCTATCGACATTATTATCAGAAGCATGCTTGGGAGCAGTATGTCAAAATTGAAGGAACAGCCGTTAAGGAATCCTCATCCAACACGGCGAATGAACTGATCAAAAACTACAAACGTGTCATTTCGAATTACCCCGACAGCCAGGCTGCCAATCTCAGCTATTATCGGCTGGGAAATCTCTATTTCGATCAGAACGATCTCGACGCGTCGATTTCTTCCTACGAGACCTTTCTGGCGAACGCTTCAGATCAAAATGAACTGAAAGTGCTTGCCTACAGCGGGCTCTCTTACTGCCATGAGGCGAAGAAAGATTTTCAAAAAGCCCTGCAGGCCTTGCAGCAGGCAGAAAAAATCGAAGCTGTGAGAAGCCTGGAAACTTTTGTTTATCGGGATATGGGAAGAATCTACGAAAAGATGGGCAATTCAAAAGAAGCCCTGAAAAGTTATCAAAAAGCCCTGGAGCAGTCGGCGGATCCGACATTTACGATGTTCATCAAGCGGAAAATAGCGCTTCTTTCTTAAGTGCCTTATCATAGGGACTCTTTTTTATCTGCAACCTTGACAATGGCAATCTCGTTTCTATTTTTAGGGTAATGACAGTATTTAACCCTGATTCAAAAGAAATACGTTAGCAGGATGATTACGATTCGGGCCTATGGCGGAAGACTATTATAAAATTCTGGGATTGGAAAAAACTGCAAGCAGTGATGACATCAAAAAAGCTTACCGAAAGCTCGCCTTGAAATATCATCCGGACAAAAATCCGAACAACAAGGAAGCTGAAGAGCAGTTCAAAAAAATAAGCGAGGCTTACGCCGTTCTGAGCGATGCGGAAAAGCGCAAACAGTACGACAGCTTCGGCTCCGATACCTTCAGCCAGCGGTATTCGCAGGAAGACATCTTCAGAAATGTGGACCTGAATTCGATTCTCCGTGAATTTGGATTTGGAGGTATGGGGGGCCGTTCGGCTGGTGCCCGTACCTATCGAACGACTGCCGGAAGAAGAACCGGGCCCTATGCCACGCAGGGAGGATATGACCCCTTTGCCGAACTCTTCGGAGGATCATCGCAATACGCGAAGATCCCTCAAAAGGGTCAGGATCTTCAGTACAATCTTTCTATCAGCCTTGAAGAGTCGGTCTTTGGCACCGAAAAGAAAATTGCTCTGCAAAAAGCCGATAAAATCGATGAAATCAATATAAAAATTCCCAAAGGAATCAGCACGGGAAAGAAACTCCGAGTGACTGGAAAGGGAAATCCAGGAATCGACGGCGGGCCTCCGGGCGACCTGTATTTGAACATCACCGTATTGCCGCATCCTCTCTTTGCGCGGGAGGGAAACGATATCTATATCGAAAAAACGATCAATTACACTCAGGCGGTTCTGGGAACCACCATTGAAGTCGCCACGATCGACGGTTCTACCAAGCGGATCAAGGTTCCCCCGGGAACTCAAAACAACACGCGAATTCGAATGAAGGGTTATGGCGTTCCCGGCCTCAAGGGAGGTACAAAGGGAGATCAGTACGTCAAGATTTCGGTGAGTATTCCCAAGAAACTTTCAGAGGCTCAGGCTAACTTAATTCGGTCCCTTGCAGAAGAAGGCCTGTAGAAATCTGATTCTGTACGTCTTATAAGATATATTATGTAAACCAAGCGATCCTGCCTTCAATTCAGCTCCATATTCCCAATGACCCCCATCGACTTTTCCACAATGATCAGAACGCCCAGAACGCCTTGAATCTTCCTGCCCGCCTCCAGGGCCTTTTTTATTTCACGCTGATTTTGAACGGTGTTGCCGATGGCCGTAGCTGCGGCATCCGCAAGAGCGGCTGACTTTGCCTTGACACACACCGCATCCGCAATGCCCAGGCTCAGGGAATGCCCCACCGTTGCCGAAGAAGTGCAAATGCCAAGCGGGGTGTCCTCCGGACGGATTTTCAGGGCGACGCGGTAACTCAAGGGGGATTTGCCGGCGAAGACGGCGATGTTCAATGCCCGGGTTGCCTTGAGATAAAGGTCCCCGCCGTTTTCAATGATGACATTCAAGGAATGCTTTAATAAATTCTTTCCCACAAACTCGGCCATGGCGCCGGCCACGGCGGCCATGGGGCCGACACCTGCGAGACGGCTTGCTTGAAGCATCGCTTTAACAATGGGGGGGGCAAGAGGATCGTCGGGGAGTGGATTCAGGGAGGTCAGGAATCGGGGGTGGGTTAAAATATAATTTTTAAGGGAAACCCGGTGCAGATGAACGGAAGAGTTGGCCGGTCCCGTTAAATCGTGATCCGCCTGGATGAAGAGGTCTGTCTGCTCTTCGCAGACATGAAAGCTCTTCAGGAAATTGTCCTGGACAAGATTGCGGTAGGTTCTTTGAACATACTCCATCACATGAACGTCATGACCCCTTCCCCGAGAATTCGATCCGCCTCCCTCTTCAATTCAGGAGAAATGGTAAATTTCGCCTGATCGCCGAGATAGACCAGGGTTTCACAGGATGAATTCAGGATGTGGAGGTAGGCATCATACTTCCCCTTATAGGTTTCGCCTAATCGATGGAGTGCGTCGATCAGGTTTTCCGAACCTTTTTTCCGGGCGTCAATCGAGAAATGGACGCTTGAGAAGGGATTGTATTCCGTTTCCGACAACAGAGAGGCCTCTTCAGCCAGGACCTTAACGTTTTCCTCCGCCACATCCAGGACCCCCTTCACAAAAACCGGCGCCTCTCCATGGAGGATATCGCGGACCTTTTTGTAAATCTCGGGAAAGAAGATCACGTCCGTGGCCCCCTTGAGATCCTCGAGGCTGACGTAGGCCATGATTTCCTTTTTCTTGGTGAAAACCTCGCGGATGCCGGCAACGATTCCCGCAATGGCCACCGATTCCTTGTCTGCCTTCTCAAGAATGGAAAGGGAATCCCCACTGGTCACCATGCTGATTTTCGATGCAAAACCTTCAAGGGGATGGCCGGTAATATAAAATCCAAGAAATTCCTTTTCATAGGCCAGCAGCTCTTTGGGATCCCATTCCGCAATATCTGAACGGGCCGATTTTCGGGAAGTATCCTGTTCAACCCCTCCCTGATCTTCAAGGTCATCAAAGAAACTGGTCTGCCTGCTTGCCTTATCCCGAAGACGCTTCTGCGACCGTTCGATGATCGTTTCGAAGTCCGATAGGAGCTGCCGGCGCGTTTGTCCCGTCGAGTCAAAGGCGCCGCATTTGATCAGACTTTCAAGGACCCTTTTGTTGATCTTCCTGAGGTCGGCCCGGTTGCAGAAATCCTCAAGGGAGAAGAAAGGCCCCCCCTCCTGCCGGGCCGATATCATGGCTTCGATGGCCCCTACCCCGACATTTTTTATGGCGGCCAGACCGAATCGAATCGTGTCTCCGGCTACGCTGAAATCGCGGAGGGATTCATTGATGTCCGGGGGAAGAATCGGTATCCCCATTTCCTTGCAGACATGGATGTATTTGATGATCTTGTCCCTGTTGTCTTTTTCACTGGTCAGCAGGGCGGCCATAAACTCCACTGGATAATGCGCTTTGAGATAGGCCGTCTGGTAGGTAATCATCGCGTATGCGGTACTGTGCGACTTGTTGAAACCGTACTCAGCGAAGGTTTCCATCTGCTCCCAGATTTTTGCGGCCTTCTGTTCCGGAATGCCGTTCTTTTTTGCGCCTTCGAGAAACTTCGGCCTTTCTTTTTCCATTTTCGCGGTGTCTTTTTTACTCATCACCTTCCGAAGCGTATCCGCTTCAGACATGGAATATTGACCGATGACGCTGGCAATCTGCATGACCTGCTCCTGATAGAGGATCACGCCATAGGTTTCCTTCAAAATCTTAGCAAGCTGCTGAACTTCGTATACGATCGGGGTCTTCCCCTGTTTTCGATCGATGAATTCCGGAACCATTTTCATTGGTCCGGGGCGATAGAGGGCGATAAGGGCGATGAGGTCTTCGATACAGTCCGGCTTCATGCGCACGAGGATGTCCTTCATCCCTTCGCTTTCAAGCTGAAAGACTCCGTCCGTTTCGCCCTTGCTGAGAAGCTTGTAGGTCCCCTCATCGTTCAAGGGGATACTTTTCAGATCCAGAGGGACATCTCGGCCGTTGTTGATGAATTCAAGGGCGTTCTTGATGACGGTCAGTGTTTTCAGCCCGAGAAAATCAAACTTGGTCAAGCCCGCCGTGGAAAGGTCGTTCATGGAAAACTGGGTCGTAACATCATCCTTTGGGCTCTTGTACAGTGGCACTCTCTCTACGAGAGGCACGTCCGAGATCACGACTCCAGCGGCATGCACGGAGGCATGTCGATTCAATCCCTCAAGCGATCTGGAAAGGGTGAGCAACCGGCGGATCTTTTCGTCCCGTTTCGAGACTTCCTGGAGTCGCGGCTCCATGTTCATGGCATCCGCGAGCGAGATGTTCAGGATGTTGGGAACCAGCTTCGCGATGGCGTCAACTTCGCCGTAGGGTATGTTCAGTGCTCTTCCGACATCACGGATCACAGCCCTGGCCTGCATCTTACCGAAGGTGATGATCTGGGAAACCTTATCCTCACCGTATTTTTCGGTCACATAGCGGATAATCTCGTTTCGGCCTTCGGGGCAGAAATCGATGTCGATATCGGGCATACTGATTCGATCCGGATTGAGAAATCGTTCAAAAAAGAGGTCATACCGGATCGGATCGATGTCCGTGATGGTCAGGGCAAAGGCAACCAAGCTGCCGGCGGCGGAACCGCGCCCCGGTCCGACAGGGATGTTCTTTTTCTTGGCGTAGGCCACAAAATCGGAAACGATCAGGAAGTAGCCGGCAAATCCCATGGATTTAATGATTTTCAGCTCCTCGGCAAGCCGTTTTTCGTAAATCTCCTGAACGTCCTTTCCCTGCTCTTTGATGATGAGGGGCATACGCTCCGCAAGCCCCTGGATGGCAACGCTCTCCAAGCGATCTTCCAGGGTTTCATCGCTGCGGATCTCGAATTTGGGCAGGTAAAACTGACCAAATTGGAAAGACAGATTGCATTCATTTGCGATATCTATCGTATTATCAATCGCCTCAGGGCAATAGTTAAACAATTGCTTCATCTCACCGGGAGACCGGAAATAGAAGGCATCGGTGGAAAATCGCATCCGGTCTTTATCATCAAGCGTTTTGCCTGTCTGGATGCACAACAGGACTTCATGGGATTCGGCATCCTCGCGATTCAGGTAATGGCAGTCGTTTGTTGCGACCAAGGGGATCGAAAGCTGTCTGGAAATCTCCAGAAGACCCTCGTTTGCCTTTTTCTGTTCAGGCAAGCCGTTCTCCATAATCTCGAGATAGAAGTTTCCATCTCCGAAGATATTCCTATAGATCTCGGCTGATTGCATGGCGTTGTTCATCTGATTTTTTAAGATCAGATCAGCAATCTCTCCGTGGAGACAGGCGCTTAACCCGATGAGACCCTCGTGATATTTCTGTAAAATGTCTTTATCAATCCGCGGCCGATAGTAAAATCCTTCCAGGTATCCCAACGAGGACAGCTTCATGAGATTGGCATAACCCTGTTCGTCCTTGGCCAGAACCAGGAGATGCCTGGAGATGTCGCTGATTCCGCCGCCCGTTTTGTCGAAACGCGTGCTCGGGGCCACATACAGTTCACAGCCGATGATGGGCTTGATTCCCTCTTTCATGGCCGTCTGGTAGAAATCGATGGTTCCGAACATGTTGCCGTGGTCTGTCATGGCAACAGCCGGCATGCCGAATTCCTTTGCCTTGGCAATCAGGTCACGTATCCGGATGGTGCCATCCAGAAGACTGTACTGGGTATGGACATGAAGGTGTACAAACTGATCAATGGACATGATGGATATACGCTTTTTGAAATACCTTTAATCGAGCCAGTAATTGGGGGCTTCCTTGGTGATGATCACGTCATGAACGTGGCTTTCACGAAGGCCTGCAGAGGTTATTTTCGTAAAACGAGCCTTTTCGCGGAGCTCCTGAATCGTACGACATCCCACATAACCCATGCCGGCGAGAAGTCCGCCTTTCAGCTGGTGAATGCTCGCCGACAGGGAGCCGCGAAAGGGTACCCTTCCCTCTATGCCTTCGGGAACGAGTTTCAGGTGACTTTCCATGTCGTCCTGATAATAACGGTCACGGCTTCCCATTTTCATGGCTTCCAGCGAACCCATGCCGCGGTAGACTTTGTAGCTTCGGCCCTGGAACAGGATGGTTTCTCCCGGGCTTTCTTCGGTTCCCGCAAAAAGGCCACCGATCATGACCGTGTGGGCGCCTGCGGCAAGGGCCTTGACGATATCGCCTGAATACTTGATTCCGCCGTCGGCAATGACGGGGATGTCATAACGGGCACAGATTTTATAAGCCTCGGCTATGGCTGTGATCTGCGGGACTCCGACACCGGCGATGACCCGGGTCGTACAGATGGAGCCCGGACCCACGCCTACTTTTACGGCATCGACTCCGGCATCGATCAGCGCCTGGGCTCCTTCGGCTGTGGCCACATTTCCCGCCACCAGCTCGCAATTCGGAAAATTCTTCTTCGTATCCCTTACGGCATCAATAACCCCTTTTGAATGGCCGTGAGACGTATCGATGACGATGACATCGGCGCCGGCATTGAGCAGCGCGTCCACCCGGGCTTCCCGATCGAGAATCCCCACCGCGGCCCCGGCACGCAACCGGCCCAGGGAATCCTTGCAGGCGTTGGGATATTTTCTGATCTTTTCAATGTCCTTGATAGTGATCAAGCCCTTGAGATTATAGGATTCATCCACAACCAGCAGCTTTTCGATGCGATGCCTGTGTAGCAGTTTTTTGGATTCTTCAAGGGTGATGTTGGCGGATACGGTGATCAGATTATCCTTTGTCATGACCTGAGAAACCGGCTGATCCAGGTTTTCTTCAAAACGAAGATCCCTGTTGGTAAGGATGCCTACGAGCTTCTTATTCTTGACCACCGGGACGCCGGATATTTTGTACCGGTGCATTAAATCAAGGGCTTCGCGGACCTTCTGTTCGGGTTCCATCGTGATGGGGTCCACGATCATTCCGCTTTCTGATTTTTTAACCTTGTCGACTTCGAGAACCTGCCTTTCAATGCTCATATTGCGATGAATGATTCCAACACCCCCCTCCCGGGCGAGGCAAATGGCCGTGGCGGATTCGGTGACGGTATCCATTGCGGCTGCCACAATGGGAATATTCAGGGATATTCGATTTGTAAGCCATGTTGAAACATTCGCATCCCGGGGGAGTATATGCGATTCCGCCGGCTGAAGAAGAACGTCATCAAACGTTAACGATTCCTTGATGTACTCATCCAACATGTCAAACCTCCACATTGAAAAAGGCGGGTTATAGCCTGTTTAAATCTATTTAAAATCAGTAGCCCTGGACGCGGGCATCACTTCTTTTCTAGGTATCTAACTGAAAATGTCATGGCGGAAGATGCAGGAATTGCCAATGCTGACTAACCTTTAGGTGAAATTTCATAAATGGTGTCGTTGAGTTTTATATAATACATATTTTTGTCCGAATCATATTGGATGTGTTCGGCAAACTGATAATAACTATTTCTCGTAAATCGGGCTTCAAAGCGTTTATCTTTTACAGCGCAGTACAGGACATTGTCATCTCCCATCCGCAGTGTCGCAGGATCCAATGTTTCCACACTGTCATCCGTCAGCAGAATATTGAAATGCCCTTCCCTGCCCTGCTCATCCTGCGAAGGCTCGATGGACTTGACCGCAAAGGGGACATCTTCAACCGTGATGGCAAAGATCTGTTCATTGTGCCGAATGACATATCTTCCCGTTGAGTCCCTCTCCAGTTCCTCAAAGAACGTGGAAAGAATATCCTTGCGGAACATTTCATTCCCTTCGTAATACCAGACACCTTCTTTATCTATCCGGATGTCGATGGAGGGAATCTCGTATTTTTCATTTTCAGTCATGCACCTCTCCTTGCCTTAAAAAAGCTTTTTGCTGTCAACCAGCAGTGTAACCGGCCCGTCATTAATAAGCTCGACCTTCATCATTGCCTGAAAAATTCCGGACTTGACGACAGGAATCTTCTCCTTGGCTGAACTGATAAAATAATTATAAAGCATATTTGAACGATCTGGTTCCTCAGCACATGTAAAAGCAGGCCTCCTGCCCTTGCGGCAATCTCCCAGGAGCGTAAACTGTGAAACGATGAGCATTTCTCCGGAAACATCCATAAGAGAACGGTTCATCTTGCCTGCATCATCTTCAAAGATCCTCAAATGGATGACTTTGTCCACAAGGTAGTTCGCGTCGGGATAGCCGTCGCCTTTCTCAACACCAAGAAATAACAGCAGACCCTTTGAAATTTCAGAAACAAGTCGATGGTTTACTCTCACGCTGGCCTTCTCGACTCGCTGAACGACAACCCGCATAAAGCACCCTTAATTTCTGATGGGGTCGCATGTTAGCAATTATAAAAACAGCCATCAAGTATTTTCTCCAACTTCAATTCCTGCTAAAATCAGTTGACAACAAAAAAAAATGCCTATATATGACTGCATCTCAAAGCGACTTCGGTCTTGAACGGATGCCGCAATATTAAGTTACAATTCGTATTATGGGCCCTTAGCTCAGCTGGTAGAGCAACTGACTCTTAATCAGTAGGTTGTCGGTTCGATCCCGACAGGGCTCACCAATAAAATCAATGGGTTAGACACACTATAGGTCTAGCCCTTTTTCTTTGGCTAAAGAATGGCTAAAGAAAAAGGTCAGTAGGTCGGTTTTTCCCCAACAAAAAAGCCAGATACCGTAAGGTAGCTGGCGAAAGTTTTTGGCAGGGCATTGTTTAATCTTCGTATCCTGCACCCATGTACATCCCTGACTTGCCCGTCCATTGGGTACCGTCTGGTTCGATTAATTCAAGATTAACCGCCTCTGGCCCATCGCTCGGCCAAGCCTTAAATTTGTAGCCGCCCATTTCTCCTTCGATGCCGTCACTATCATACCAATCCCATTTTTCTTTGGGAGTTTCTTTTTCTATTCTATAATCTGCTATATCGACGTTATTTTTCTTATAATATATTTCTGGCCAACTTTTGTAACCACATAATCGAAAATCTCCGTCTCCAAGAGAAGCGTGAACACAATGAAAATCTTTCTTTGTGGATTGTCTTAATCCACTTTCATCATTACCACCAAAAGCCTGATAATAGCCAGGCTCTAACTCATCTTCATAGTAGGGAGTATTATCTTCTCTGTTTTTTTGTCTTTCGCCATTTTTATAGACAAAAGCGCCCCAATTTCCATAAGCCATACGTTTTTTAAACAAAAATCCCGATTTCCATTGGTCAACTATCCAGAAAACCAATTCAACTCGGGATTTTTGTTTGGATAGTTAATTATTTTATTGATTCTATTATCATTTTAGCGTATATGCCAAATCTGTCAATGTGGATAACTTTTAATATCAGTTCTATATTGGAGGTTCCATGAAACACTCAGGCTCTTTTGAGGATTTGCAGGCGATCGTTAAGGCAGTTGGTTTTATTATCGAAGAGTGTAGTGACACAGGAAACTGCAAACAAATTAAGACACGCGATGGCGCTATTGTTAATTTTTTTGAATCTACAGGGACTTTACAATTTCAGGGTAAAAAAATTCCAAGAGATAAACTGGAGAATGCAATTGCTACATATACAGGTAATGCTGAAATTGTGGCAGTAGCCACTAACGGGGCATCATCAGGCGTACAAGATTCTCCGCCATTTGATACAACATATAGCAAGAAAGTATTTGTTGTTCATGGTCATGATGCGACAACAAGAGAACAACTAGAACTGATTTTGCACCGACTTGGCCTTAATCCATTTGTTCTTCAAAATACAGCAGGTGCTGGGCTTACAATCATAGAAGCACTTGAGCAAGAAATTTGTCATACAAAGACTGCGGCTCGATTCGGCATTGTGCTTCTCACTCCAGATGATATTGGTTATTCTAAAACAGCAGGAGAATCAGAAGCGCAACCAAGGGCTCGTCAGAATGTAGTGCTTGAAATGGGTATGTTAATCTCATCCCTAGGTCGATCAAACGTAGCTATACTTAAAAAAGGGCATTTGGAGGTTCCCTCCGATGCGCAAGGTATTCTCTACATTCCTTTTAACGATCACGTGAAGGAAACAGTCCCAAAATTGGTTGATAGACTTAGAGCAGCTGGGTTTGTTTTAAATCCTGAAAATATTTCAAAAGCAGCCTCATAAATCAGCTTGGGGAATTTCATGTGCTCAATATTTACAACTCCGCATATCGGAATACTGCTTACGATAGCCGGTACAGTCTGTCTTGCTATTTCTGTTAAATCAAACACGCAATATTCTGGCGATGAATTCATGGAAGATTGTGTTCAGAGGGCGAGAAAGGATGGAGCATTTGTCCCAACATATACTTACATCGACAAAAAATTATTTTATACAGGGCTGGGCCTTGTTGCCGCTGGTTCATTCATGCAGTGGTAATTTTAGACAGGGAATTTAAAAAGCATTCTTTTCCGCTAAAATTTCGCTAAAGAAAATATTAAAAAGTGTTCTTTTAAGCTCCCAAATGTTCCCAAATAATCCGGCTAAATATTTAATGACTTCAATAATATAACGCATAATCATCAACTTGCAAAAAACGGCTTAGAAAGTCTCTTAATCAGTAGGTTGTCGGTTCGATCCCGACAGGGCTCACCAAATATCAAGGGGTTACGAATCTCGTAACCCCTCTTTTTTGCCTTTCGTTGACTACCGTTGACTACATTGACGCCCTACCATTCCCTATGAAAATCCATCAGAACCAATGCAGAAAAACTGCATACAGTATTTCGGAAAAAGTACAGCCAATATTCGAGTCCTATCTTTTGCTCCAAATAAGTAAGGCGATAACAAATTTTGTTTTTTTGAAATACAATTTGTTATCGCTCACTCCTCTCCCCTGCTCCAAGACTTGTTAAACTCGCCAGAGTATTTTTAATCCGTTGGCCGTGGGTTCAAGTCCCATACGGCCCACCAATGTCCCGTTTTGGCATCCCGAACATTATCCCACCTTCGACAGCGGTAGGTAAACAAAATTGAAATTCTTAAGTAAAATTATAGTTATAAGTCGTTGTCGAATTTTTGGCGTTTGCCTACATTTTTAAGGGGTCACCTGGATATGCCG
>Ga0123335_1000282_pt1 | contig 84596 bp, 67 predicted proteins | sample BiotimSIPDNA_2_FD_89707 | JGI IMG/M metagenome (GOLD analysis project Ga0123335, IMG submission 89707) | Anaerobic biogas reactor microbial communites from Washington, USA - Biogas_R2 time_0 SIP DNA | ecosystem: Engineered > Bioreactor > Anaerobic > Unclassified | place: Washington, USA... | reverse complement strand
GTCCCCGGCGTCGACGCCGGGCTTGCCGCTTCGATATTCCACTTCGGAGAAGTTGAGATCCGAGCTCTGAAGCGTGAACTGGCCGCAAACGGTATAAACGTGAGGTTGATATGATAAAGATCGATGACCTGAAATTCGACTCAAACGGCCTTATCCCCGCGATAATCACAGACGCCGAAACAAAAGACGTGCTGATGATGGCCTATATGAACAGGGAGAGCCTGGCTGCCTCCCTGAGTGAGGGTACGACCTGTTTTTGGAGCCGTTCCAGACAGCAGTTGTGGCGAAAAGGCGAAACCAGCGGAAACCGTCAGCACATCGTGTCTGTTTTTGCCGACTGCGACCTTGACTGCCTGACGATATCGGTGAAAAAAGACGGCCCCGCCTGCCATACGGGGGCCGGATCGTGCTTTCACAATGAGGTCATGAAGTGCGGCGAGCAGGAGAATTTACTGACTGTTGACGATCTCTACGCTTTGCTGCTTGAGCGCAAAACGCGGCTCCCGGAGGGCTCATACACGACGTATTTGTTTCAAAAAGGAATTGACAAGATACTGAAAAAGATAGGCGAGGAGTCGGCCGAGGTCATAATCGCCGGAAAATCGGGCGACAAGACCGAAACTGTCTATGAAATAGCGGACCTTGCCTACCACGTTCTGGTCCTGATGGCGCACTCCGGCATAACACCCGACGATATCAGGGGTGAACTGGCGAACCGGCACGTTATCGACCGAAAGATAAAACAGGAGAAAATGGTACAGTGAAGGTTCTGTCTAACGTCCACACCCACACCCTGTACTGCGACGGCGAAAATACAGTCGAGGAGATGGCGGCCGGGGCTGTCAGTCTCGGTATGACCACGCTGGGTTTCAGCGGCCATTCTCCGCTCGACCACCCGGCGGGCTCGGGCTGGGCTATGACTCCCGAGGCTTTTCAAAGTTACAAAGAGGATGTTGCCGCGGCGCGTGAAAAATATGCGGGACGGCTGGAGATCCTCTGCGGCCTGGAACTCGATTACGACTCCTCTCCCGAATGGGGGCGCGATCTTGACTTTATTATCGGGAGCGTGCACCAGTTGATGCCGGACGGCGATTTCTGTTCGGTCGATAACGTTCCGGAGGAAGTAGACGATGCCGTAAACCGCCATTTCGGAGGCTGTTATTACTCCTATTGCGCCGCATATTACGATAAGCTCTCGGGCATCTGCGAGCGCACAGGCTGCGACATCGTCGGCCATTTTGATATCGTGACGAAATTCAACGGGGAATTCCGGAGGTTTGACGAGAACGACCCTCGCTACAGGGGACCGGCTATTAACTGTCTGCGTAAACTTGTGAATAACGGAGCGGTCTTCGAGATCAATACCGGGGGCATTTCGCGCGGCTACCGCACAACTCCGTATCCCGCACCGTGGATCCTCCGTGAGATCAGCAGGCTTGGTGGGAGCGTTATACTGACAAGCGACGCGCACAGCGCTGCGACCTTGCTGCACGGCTTTGATAAAGGTGCGGATCTCGCGGCGGCCTGCGGTTTTGACAGTGTAAAAGCGCTCACAGCCAAAGGGTTCATTGATCTGCCTGTCAGATAAACCGCTGTTTATCAAAAACCCGCGCACTTGCATCGGTTTGCAAATGCACGGGTTTTCTGTGCATACAGTTAAGCTCAGCAAGCAGCGCGGAACCCCTGCCGCCCCGGCTTACGGGTCCTGCGCGATATGACAAACGTATGCAGCGAATTGCCGCTCAGGCGAGGTTTACGTTCACCGCTCTGAACCTGTTGCGGTTTTTCGGGTCCCGTTCGATGTCAAAAGTTACTTTCTGACCTTCGTTCAGGCTCCTATGCCCGACTGAGTTTATAGCCGAAAAGTGAACAAACACATCGTCTCCCCCGTTATCGTTTGCGATAAAACCAAAACCTTTTTCTGAATTGAACCATTTTACCGTTCCGTTATTCATGCAGCACCTCCATGCATTATTCTCACCGGAATAGAAGCAAAAAACCCGCGCCCTGCAAATCAACAAAACCGTGACCTGCAAAACGTGGGTTCAAAGCCGCAATCTCGATTACTTACTCAGCATATCATATGCCGCTTGAGGCCGCAAGTGCAATCATCGGCAAATAATGTTATTTTTCGGCCTTTTCGCTCTTCATTCCTCAACTTCAGATGATTTTATGTAGGATGCGATCGCATCGCTGATAAATTGAGCGTTCCCTTTCGCGTATCCGTCCAGAGCCCGGGCAAATCTCTCGTCGGACACGTACATGCTGCCGAGGCACGAGAGGATCTCGTTGCTGCAGTCGTAATGATATTTTGATATATGCTCCTTCCAGCGCTCGACAAGAGCCCTGACCTCGTCGCACGCCGGGTCTTTGCCTATGTTCGATGCAAAAGCGCGCATGATCTCCTGCGCCTCCAGCTCGATCCGGATCTCCTTTTCCGTGTCGTACGTGCTGTGCCGCCTCCGGCTCTCCGCCCAGGCATCTGTCTTGCCCCATTTTTGCGCCGCCTCCGCGGCATACTTTTTCTTTGCGGCCTCAATGTCAGCCGCGGTGACTTTGTCCTGTTCCATATTGATCTCCCCCTTAAGCGTCTGATCGACCAGTTCGATCAGAGTTTCAAGCTGCCGCTTCTTTAGTTTCAGAAGCTCAAGGTGCTGCCTCAGCGCTGCCTGTCTGTCGAAATCCGGACTTGACATTATATCTGCGATATCCTTCAGCGAAAACCCGAGCTCCCTGTAGAAAGCGATCTGCTGCAGTGCCTGCACTGCCGTTTCATCATAATACCTGTAACCGGACCCTGCGGTCTCTGACGGTTTCAGCAGGCCGATCTCGTCATAGTAACGGAGCGCCCGTGCGCTGAGCCCGAAAAGGCCCGCGGCCTGGCTGATCGAAAGCTTCATATCACCACCCCGGAAATAAAGTACACTATGACGCAGCGGTAGAGTCAATATGTTTTTTTAATCCCCGGCTCAGCCCGCATATGCCGCGGAGACCAGGCTGAGCCGGGAATGCTTAACCGAAAACGGCAAGAATTATCCCGTATATCACGCTTGCGGAGATTCCGAATACAAGAACAGGCCCGGCGATGGAGAACAGTTTTACCGCCATACCGGTGATATACCCTTCGGACTTGTATTCCAGAGCGGGCGCCGCAACGGAGTTTGCAAAGCCGGTTATCGGAACAAGAGTGCCCGCTCCGCCGAATTTAGCAAGTTTTTCATATATGCCGAGCGCCGTGAGCAGCACGCTGATAAACACAAGGGTCACCGATGCTGCGGTGGACGCCTGTTTCTGAGGGAAGTCCATGGCGGAGTACATATAAACAAATGCCTGCCCTGCACAGCATATGATCCCGCCGGATATGAACGCCCTGAGCATATTTCCGCCAAGCTTTGATTTCGGCGAGCGCTCTTTTACGAAGCGCGTATACTCTTCATTTGTCATTTTCATACAGTCCCACTCCTTCCGGATTATTTTCCCGAAGAAGAGGCCCGTTTATGCGCGCAACGCATCCTCCGCGGTCCGGTTTTCAAAGCAGTTCCCCCAGAGCCTGCGACAACCGCGCAAAATCTTCCGTTCCGAGCTTTTCTCCGCGCACGCGCGGGTCGTAGCCGAGCTGTGATATGACATCCGCGATCTGCTCTTTGCCGAGTGATCCGAAACCCGAACTGAGCGAGTTCAGAAGCGTCTTGCGGCGCTGGGAAAATGCGGCACGGACGGTTCTGAAGAATACGGGTTCACTCTCCTTCGATACGACCCTCTCGCTCCTGGTCTTCAGATGAATGATCGCGGAGTCCACTTTCGGCGCCGGCCAAAAACACGATGCAGGCACGGTGAACAGCATTTCGGCTTGTGTGTAAAACTGCGTAAACACGGTTATCGCCCCGCATTCCGGGTCGCCCGGAATGGCTGTCAGCCTCTGCGCCACCTCTTTTTGCACCATCAGTGTCAATGAGTCGAAGCATTCGCTCTCAAGCAGCCTTATTATCAGTGGTGTCGTTATGCTGTACGGCAGATTCGCGCAAACCACCGGGCGCAGACCTTCGAAAAAAGTCCCGACCGTTTTGTTTATGTCGAGTTTCATCGCATCTTCACGGAGCACCGTCACGTTGTTTCTTCCATGAAGTGTCTCATCCAGCACCGGCAGCAGCCTCTCGTCAAGTTCCACCGCGACAACGGCGCTTGCCGAATCGGCGAGCTCAGCCGTCAGGCAGCCCGCGCCGGGGCCGATCTCAAGGACTCCGTCGCCCGGTCCTATTCCGGATGATGATATGATCTTTCGTATGACCGGCCGCGATATGAGAAAATTCTGCCCCAGTGCTTTCGAGAAAGTGAAGCCGTGTCGGGACAGCAGGTCAGACAGATCGGTTTTGCTGCACAGATCCATATGTCCTCCCGCATTCGCTTGCTTTCACGAATGCTTTCCGTTGATAAAAATGATAAAAAAGATTATACCACAAACGCGTGCGATCTGCCGCGCTTATGGTATAATCCGATCTGAAAACATCGCGCCTGCTCACGTCCCGCAGGGCGGAATGCCGGAACTCCCCGGCCGCTGCGTTTTACACGGTGCGGCAAAGTTCCGTACATGTCTTGTCAGGGGGCAAGTATATAGACCGTACAGTTCCTGCGGCCGAAGTTGACCGCCTCTGAATGGGTATTGAAGAACAGGTCGATTTTGTTGCCCCTGATCGCGCCTCCGCTGTCTTCCGCGACAGCATATCCGTAACGGTAATATCCGTCATCTGAGACGATGAACATTTTGGTGCCATACGGAATGACTGACGGATCGACCGCGATAGACCCGACCCTTGCCCGGGTACCCGTACTTGTTATGCCTCTTGCTCCCGGGCCGCAGCAGAGCGTACATGCGCAATATGCGGTCGCCTTACATGATATCACGCCGAGAACATCTATCGCCTGCTCGCCCGTTCTGACAGTCATAGTGCCATTGTCAAGATCCACGCTTTCTGCTTCGAAAGGGACAGCGTAGGCCGCCATCGCGGAAGCCCCGGTACCGACAAGCGTTACGGCGCTTTTTGCCGGCTGAATCACTTTTGCTTCAAGAATGACCTCTATCGCGCCGTCCTCTCCCTGCATCTGTGCCTTTTCATATTCTATAATGCCCTCGGCCCCCGCAAATACTGTCTGACGTGCCCCGAGCGGAAGATAATCGCTGTCCAGATAGACAGTATTATATGACAGATCCTGCGTCTCATAGAATATGCCGCTGTATTGCTTCTTAATTACCGTTGCTTTTTCATCTTCTGCGCCGGCGTACGCGTCCGATACCCGGTCGAAGCTGAGCCGCGTCACCTTTTGCGTGATCACTTCCGCCTGCTCCGGCTCGAACACAGTCTGCTCTTCACTGGTATCCGCGCCTACCGTCAGGGCCATGCCGGGAATGATCGTGCCGAGGCCTGTTGCCAGCATGCACATCATAGCCGTGATCCTCTTGCCCTCGCGCTTCAGTTTTTTTATCAAGGCTCTGATCTTAATTATCAACAGACCGCCCCTCCAAATATATTACCGATAGTAATATCATAATTTGCCCGGCCACACCTCTGTTACCATTATATGGTTGTACTATAAAAAGCATTCGTAACGCTTTGTCATTAATTGTTACTTTTGAAAAGCGCGCTCATTCTATCATCACGCTCCACTTTTGTCAATATGGACATTTGTAGTTCGACATTATTCCCCACAATCTTTGATATTTCGCTATATGTTGTATTACAAACATAATTTTCGGGGCATAATTTGTTCGATAATACATTATTTTGTGAACCCGTGAGAGAAATTTTTCGTCTTTTTTGGTTAATAATACAATATTTTTTGAATACAAATCGTCTTATTGTGAAATATGTTCACTTTTTTAGGAAAAATCCGGTCGGAATGCGCAAAAAACCGCCGCGGCCACTTGTTTTGCGGCTGCGGCGGTTTTGTTCTGCATATTCTGTTTTCGTCGGGACCCGCCCGTTCTTATTCGTCGCCTTTCCTGATTGCGACGCGCCTGATCTTGCCGTTTATCGTACGGGGGAGTTCTTTTATGAACTCGATGACACGCGGGTATTTGTAAGGGGAGGTCTCCTTCTTCACGTAATCCTGCAGTTCCTTTTTCAGTTCCTCGGACGGCTCGACCCCGGGCACCAGTACAACCGTCGCCTTAACGATCTGGCCGCGCACGGGGTCGGGCACGCCCGTCACGGCGCACTCCAGAACGCTCGGGTGGGTTATCAGAACGCTCTCGATCTCGAAGGGTCCTATGCGGTAACCGGAAGACTTGATGATATCGTCCATACGCCCCACATACCAGAAATAGCCGTCCTCATCCATCCATGCCGTGTCTCCGGTGTGATACCAGCCGTCTTTGATAACCTCGGCCGTGCGATTCTCGTCTTTGTAATAGCAGGACATAAGCCCCATCGGGTAGGGGTTGCAGCTGATGACGATCTCTCCCGTCTCGCCCGGCAGGCAGCGCATTCCCTCTTCATCGACGATCTGGACCTGGTACTGCGGTGAAGGCTTTCCCATCGAGCCGGGCTTCGGAGTCATACCCGCGATATTGAGCACAGTGACCGTGGTCTCGGTCTGACCGAATCCTTCCATAAGCTTCAGGCCGGTCGCTTTCCTCCATTGTTCGAACGTGTCCGGATTCAGGGCCTCCCCCGCTATTGTAACGTATTCAAGGCTGCTCAGGTCGTACTTCTCCACACCCTCGTTCAGGAACATGCGGAACATCGTCGGCGGGCAGCACAGTGTCGTTATCTTGTACTGAGAAACAACGGACAGTATGTCGGCGGCGTCGAATTTATCGAAGTCGTATATGAAGACACCGGCCTCCATGAGCCACTGACCGTACAGCTTGCCCCAGACGGCCTTGCCCCAGCCGGTATCGGCTATGGTAAGATGCAGCCCATCGGGGTTGACTTTTTGCCAGTGTTTTGCCGTGAGCAGATGCCCGACCGGGTACGTATGGTCGTGCAGCACCATTTTCGGGTAACCGGACGTCCCGGAAGAGAAGAATATGAGCATGGGGTCGCGGGCGAGCGTCGGTACGCGCTCGAACTCCGTTCCGAAGAGGGGCATCTCGGAGTCGAAGTCATGCCACCCGTCTCTCTTCCCGCCCACAAGGATCCTCAGTTTCATACTGGGCGATTCGGGCAGCGCATCATCCAGCGCCTGCGCCGTATCACCGTCGGCGGTACAGACGATCGCCGAAGCGGAGGAGGAGTTGATGCGGTATTCAAAATCGTGTTTCGTAAGCATGAACGTGACAGGCACGGCTATCGCGCCCAGCTTATGCAGCGCCAGAATCGTGTACCAGAACTGGTAGTGGCGTTTCAGCGAGACGAGCACGGCGTCCCCTTTTTTGATCCCCAGCGAAGCGAAGTAGTTCGCTGTGCGGTTTGACCACTCCCTCATCCGGGCAAAGGTGAACGTGCGAACCACTTTGTCGCGGCTGAGCCAGACCATGGCGCGCCGCTCCGGGTCGTTTATCGCTATATCGTCGACAACGTCGTATGCGAAATTGAAGTCGTCGGGGCACTGCGGCTTATAATCCCAGAGGATCCCGTCGGGGCCGTAGCGCTCTTTTGCATATTTCTGGTTAATGTTTCTCATCATCAATCAGGCTCCTTCATAACTACCGCTAGAAATACACACTCTTCTCCGCCCATTGCGATCATGCCGTGTCCTTTTGAAGAGTCGTAATACACCGAATCCCCCGGATAGAGATCCTCCATATGCGTACCGTAAGCGAATCTCAATACACCCTTGAGAATGAAATCAAACTCCTGGCCTTCGTGACTGTGAAGTTCGATGGGGCGCGAGTGTTCCTCGGGACGGTACGGGGCTATGACCTTAAAGGGTTCGGCCAGCTTGTTTTTAAACGTGGCCGCCAGGTGATAATACTCAAACTGCTCATTGCGCTTGATGCGAAGACCCTGATTTGCGCGCACCACGGTGTAACCGGTCAGTTTCGGCGTCTCCCCGGTTATCAGTTCGATAATGTCCACTCCGAATTTCTCGGCGCACCTGTACAGGAACGTGAACGAATAGTCGTTTGAAGTCTGCTCCAGCGCCTCGTACTCGCTGACACTCACGCCGGTGGCTACCGCCATCTCTTCCGTCGTGTATCCGGTTATCTCGCGAAGTGTCCGGATTCTCTCTGCGATGTCTTCAAAGTTAGGGTTCATCGCTCATACCTCCTATATAAAAAATAAAAGACCCGTCCCTGATATGGGACGGATCGAGACCCGCGGTACCACCCAATTTGGCTGTAATGCCCACTTATGAAGCTCAATCAAGCTCCCGGCTTTAACGCAGCCATACGCGGACGCCTACTCGTTGCCTTTTGGGTCCGTGCTCAGGAGTGATCTGTCCGCACCGCTTATACCTCCTCGCACCGTCCGGAGGCTCTCTGAATAAGTTTAGGCCGGACCTTTCTCCATCATCGCAATTATCGGGATGATAATTCCTGTTCGGCACGGATCATACTAATCCGTACTTGCGTGTAATTATATTTGCATAAATATTCTTTGTCAAGGCCGTTTCACATTTTTTTGCTCCGGGCATAGCTGTTGATATGTGCGAAAAAACATTAAAACTGTATGTTGCAAATATTGAATAATGACATTATAATTCCACAATACAGATACGTTCGACACGTATACGGCCGTTTGGCCGCAGAACCGCCCGGGGTTATCCGGGCCGGACGGAGTAAAGGAGTATAGCGGGAGGATAAATATGAAGTTGGCGTTTTCAACACTCGGATGCCCCGATTTTGACTGGCCTGATATTCTGGCGATGGCAAAGGACTTTGGTTTTCAAGGCATCGAAGTTCGCGGTCTGGGACGTACCATTTTCTCACTGCGCGGCAAACCTTTCCTGCCCGAAAATGTGTCCGCCACGGCAAAGCAGCTCAGGAGCCTGCATCTTGAAATCTCCTGTCTTTCCTCCGGATGCCCGCTCTGCTATCCGGAGAAGACCCGGGAGACCATATCGGAGCTTAAAGAATACATAGATCTTGCCGCTAAGCTGAACTGCAAATATGTGCGCGTGCTCGGCGATGAGCATCCGGAGATTCGCGGAGAGGTGGACGACACGGTCGTGAGCGAAACACTGCGGGCTGTCGTACCGTATGCCGAGCAGGCGGGCGTGACGCTGCTTGTGGAAACAAACGGCGTATACAGCAATACGAAGCGGCTTGCCGAGCTTCTGGGCTCCGTTCCGAGCGACAGCATCGGCGCTCTCTGGGATATGCACCACCCCTACCGCTTCTGCAACGAATCTCCCGAAGAGACCGTTCAGAACCTGGGTGCGTATATTAAATACACGCACATCAAGGACTCGATAGTTGAGGACGGGAAGATCTCCTATCAGATAATCGGTGAAGGCGATCTGCCGATCGCGCAGTTTCTGGGCGCTCTGCGGTCCATCAACTACGAGGGTTACGTCACGCTCGAATGGCTGAAGAGCTATGCGCCCAACCTCAGCGACGCGGGTATAGTCTTTCCTCACTATTCAAATTTCATGGCGTCGCTGCTCGGCTCTCAGGCACAGGAGAGTACCCTTTTCGAAAACAGGGCGCGCACCGGCGTATACATCTGGCCGAAAGACAAACTTATCGATCTTACATTCCCGCAGCTGCTCGACCGCGTAGCAACGGAATTTCCCGACCAGTACGCTTTTCGCTTTATCGAACAGGACTACACGCGGACATATTCGCAGTTCCGCGACGACGTCGATCTTTTCGCACGCGCGCTGATCGGCCTGGGGGTCAAGCCGGGCGACCATGTGGCTGTATGGGCTCTCAATATCCCCGAATGGTTTATTACGTTCTGGGCTGCCACGCGCATCGGAGCCGTTCTTGTCACTGTCAACACGGCATATAAAAGTCACGAACTCGAATACCTGCTGCGCCAGTCCGATACGCATACTCTCGTTATGTCGCAGGGCTATAAGGACACCGTGTACTCCGACGTCATACTTAAGATATGTCCCGAGCTTGAAAACAGGCCCTCTGGCGGCCCGCTGTACCTCAAGAAACTCCCCTTCCTCCGCAACATCATAACGGTCGGGACGACCGTTCCCGGATGCCTCACCTGGGAGGAGAGCCTTAAATACGCGGAAAAAGTCTCCGACGTGGAGGTTTACCGCCGGGCGGCCGGCATCCGCAAGGATGACGTATGCAATATGCAGTATACCTCGGGGACGACGGGGTTCCCGAAGGGCGTCATGCTCACGCACTATAACGTCATCAACAACGGCAAATCAATCGGGGACAATCTGGACCTCTCGACAGCCGACGAGATGCTCATTCACGTCCCCATGTTCCACTGCTTCGGAATGGTCCTTTCAATGATCGCCTGCGTGACCCACGGCTCCACGATGTCCCCCATATCGGCTTTCTCCCCGGCTAAAGCGCTTGAATGTGTCCGGAAAGAGAAGATCACAGCTATCAACGGAGTCCCGACGATGTTTATCGCCATGCTAAACCACCCGGACTTCGACAAAACCGACTTCAGCAATCTCCGCACCGGCATAATGGCCGGAAGTCCATGCCCGATAAAAGTTATGCAGGACGTTCTTGTGAAGATGAATATGAGCGAGATCTGCATCACCTACGGCCAGACCGAAGCCTCTCCGGGCTGCACCATGAGCCGCACGACAGACTCGACGGACGTGCGCGTGAACACTGTGGGCTCGGCTATGTTCGGCGTTGAATGCCGTATCGCGGACCCCGTAACCGGTGAAGATCTGCCGGTCAACACCGACGGCGAGTTCCTCGCCCGCGGCTACAACGTGATGAAAGGCTACTACAAGATGCCTCAGGCGACGGCAGCCGCGATAGATGAAAACGGCTGGCTGCACACAGGCGACCTCGCCCGTGTCGACGAACACGGGAATTACAAGATCACCGGCAGGATAAAGGACATGATAATCCGCGGCGGCGAGAATATATACCCCAAGGAGATCGAGGAGTTCCTCTATACCCATCCGAAAGTTTCCGACGTCCAGGTCATAGGCGTGCCGGACCGCAGTTACGGCGAGGAGATCATGGCCTGCATAATACCGAAAGCCGGAGAAATAATCACAGAGGACGAGATAAAAGATTACGTCCGCTCGAGCATGGCCAGGCATAAAGTGCCGCGTTACGTATCTTTCGTCGACAGTTTCCCGATGAACGCCGCGGGCAAGATACTTAAATATAAGATGAGGGAACAGGCAGTTATCGACCTCAACCTTCAGGAGGACGCGAGCGTGGAGACGGCGTAGCCGCTCCGCTGCATAGGATTGAGCGAATCTCACTGGACGGCGCAAAAATTACTGTGCATGTTGCTTGACAAAAAGCAACCGTAATGGTATATTACGCCTAACTTAATATGAATGAACAGTGATGACGGGCAGAGTAGCCCGGGCAGGATGCCAAAGCGAGCCGCGGACGGTGAAAGCGCGGCGCACGAAACCCGGTTGAAGAACACCCCCGAGCCGCCGAAAGAAAGCAGTCATGCGATTAGACTCGGCCGCGAACCGCGCGTTACAGCGGCAGGGCATGTCAGTGCCGTAGAGATGGCGGGTTTCCGTCAAGTAGGGTGGTACCGCGCAAAGCATTAAAGCTTTTCGCCCCTTTGTATCGATGATGCATGGGGCGGAAAGCTTTTTCGTTTATCATGCAGTACAGATCTTTTGCTGCTGAGGGCAGCTTTGGAGGAGATATTATGTATAAGGACGAATACTGCGGAAAGTTCGGTAAAGAGAGGCTGGGAGAGACCGTCCGCGCCTGCGGATGGGTCGGTACGAAACGCGACATGGGCGGTGTGCTCTTTATCGACCTGTACGACTATACGGGCGTTTTACAGGTCGTTTTCAATCGCAGCAATATAGACGTTGAAGGGTTTTCGACAGCAGAGCGCCTGAGCGCCCAGTCGGTCATTGCCGTTCAAGGCGTTTTATGCCTGCGTGACGAGGAAACGGTTAACCCAAAGATCGCCACAGGCAACATAGAACTCCGAGCGAGCAGCGTTGAACTCCTGTCCAGGGCGGCTCCTCTCCCCTTCTCGCTGGAGGGCCGGCCTGCGCGCGAAGAACTACGCCTCGAATACCGATATCTCGACCTGCGGAGGCCCGAGATGCAGCGCAATCTGCGTTTTCGCCACAGGGTGCAGAAAGCGGCGCAGGATTTTCTGGACTCGGAGGGCTTCCTGTATGTCGAGACACCCATGCTGACGAAATCCACACCTGAGGGAGCGCGCGACTATCTCGTGCCCAGCCGCGTCCATCAGGGGGCGTTCTACGCTCTGCCCCAGTCGCCCCAGATATTCAAGCAGCTGCTTATGGTCGGCGGAATAGACAGATACTACCAGGTCGCCCGCTGTTTCCGCGACGAGGACCTCAGAGCAGACCGGCAGCCCGAATTCACCCAGGTGGATATGGAGATGGCTTTTGCCGGACAGGAGGACGTGCTGCGGCACCTTGAAAAAATGTTCAAGAGCATCTTCAAAGACGTGATGGATCGCTCCGTCGATTATGAATTTCCGCGGCTGACCTGGGCGCAGGCGATGGACACGTACGGCAGCGACAAGCCTGACCTGCGATTCGACCTGCCTATAACCGACCTGACGGACGAACTGCGCGATTGCGGCTTCAAGGTCTTCAGACAGGTCATAGACAGCGGAGGCGTCGTCAGGGCCCTGTGCATACCCGGCGGCTCGGCAATGCCCCGCAGCGACATCGAACTGCTGACTCAGAAGGCCCGGAGCTGCGGCGCGAACGGGATGGCGTGGATCGCGGTGCGCGAGAACTCGGAGATATATTCGATCCTCACGAAATATTTTACCGGAGAAGACATTAAAGTCATTCTCAATAAAACGAACGCGGGCCCCGGCGACTTCGTGCTGTTTTGCGCCGATAAACTGAAAACCGCCCGAAACGTGCTCGGCAGGCTCCGTCTTGATATAGCCGATATGTTCTCTTTGCGGCGGGAGGACGACTACCGTTTTCTTTTCGTAACTGATTTCCCGGCTTTCGAGTATTCGGAGGAGGAGAAACGGTTCGTTTCGTCACATCACCCGTTCACCCAGCCTTATCCCGAGGACGTTGAGAAACTCGAATCCGATCCGGGTTCAGTTCGCGCGCAGGCTTATGACGTCGTGCTTAACGGAGTCGAGCTTGGCAGCGGCAGCGTGCGTATCCACGACAGCGGCCTCCAGCAGAGGGTCTTCAGAGCTCTGGGTTTTACGGAGAGCGAGGTTGAAGAACGCTTCGGGTTCATGGTACGCGCATTCCGTTACGGCACGCCGCCCCACGCCGGGTTTGCATTCGGCCTTGACAGGTTCGTTATGCTCCTTCTTGGCGCGCCCTCCCTCAGGGAGGTCATCGCTTTCCCCAAGATCAAGGATGCGTCCTGTCCGTTGACCGCCGCCCCCTCTGTAGTGGACTCGGAGCAGCTCGATGTCCTCGGTATTTCTCCGGGGGGCGGCGGGCATGCTGTTCCTGCCGAGCGCAAAACGGAAAAAAAGCAGCAGATCGATCTGCAGCGTATATCAAAACTCGCCCTGCTCGATCTTCCGGCGGAAGAAGCCGAAAAAGCGGAGAGCGACATGGCCGAGATCATCGAATTCTTCGGCCAGCTCAACAAGATAGATACCGGTTCAGCCGAGCCAGCGGACCATGCGCCGGAGATGCAAAACGTCATGCGAAAAGATGAGGTCGTAAAGCCGATGGACCGTGACGAGCTCCTCAAAAGCGCATCCGGTTCGCGCGGCGGCTTCATCCTCGTTCCCAGGATCGTAGAGTAAAGGAGGCCTTGAAAAATGATCGCTATCACCGACATGACTGCCCTGGAGCTCTCCCGCGCACTGGAAGCGCGCGAGATCTCTTCCACGGAGATCACGAGGGCTTACCTCGACCGCATTGACGTAAAAAACGGAGAGATTGGCGCATATCTTACAGTAACATATGACGAGGCCCTGAAGAGCGCTTCTTTGAGCGACTCCCGCCGCGCCCGCGGCGAAGCTCTTTCGGCTATGGACGGGGTGCCCGTCGGAATAAAAGACAACATCTGCACGAAAGGTGTCGCCACGACGTGCGCGAGCCTCATGCTGAAAGACTATGTGCCCCCATATTCCGCGACGGTTATAGAGAAGCTCGAGTCCTCTGGGGCCGTTATCCTCGGCAAGCTCAATATGGACGAGTTCGCTATGGGCTCCAGCACCGAAAACTCCGCTCTGGGCAAGACCCGCAACCCCGTCGACACATCCCGGGTACCCGGCGGCAGCTCCGGGGGCTCAGCCGCCGCCGTGGCGGCGCGTATGGCGCCCTATGCGCTGGGCTCCGATACCGGCGGCTCCGTCCGCCAGCCCGCGTCTTTCTGCGGTGTCGTAGGGCTTAAGCCCACGTACGGCCGCGTGTCGCGGTACGGTGTCGTGGCCTTTGCGTCCTCTCTCGATCAGATCGGCCCGATAACACGCGACGTGCGCGACTGCGCTGCGGCGCTGCAGCTCATCTCGGGCTTCGACGGCCGCGACAGCGTGTGCTCGCGCGAGGAGCCCCCCGATTTTTCGGGCTGCCTCGGTCTGGGTATTGAGGGCATGAAGATCGCTCTGCCGGAACAGTTCCTGGTCGAAGCGGTCGCGCCCGACGTGAGGTCATCCGTTCTTCACGCCGCGGAGATCTGTGAAAAGCTCGGAGCCAGAGTCGACGTCGTGTCTATGCCGTCTCTTGAGAACGCATTGCCCACGTACTTCATAATATCGAGCGCCGAGGCGTCTTCAAATCTTGCGAGGTTTGACGGGATCGGTTACGGCTCGAGCGCCCCCGGTATCGATAGCGTCGACGAGCTGTACAGAAAAACGCGCTCGATGTACTTCGGGCCCGAGGTCAAGCGCAGGATCATGCTCGGCACGTTCGTGCTGAGCTCCGGATACTACGACGCCTACTATAAAAAAGCGGTCAGGGTACGGACTCTGATAATGCGTGAGTTCAACAGCTTTTTTGAAAGGTACGATATCGTCATGACTCCGACCACTCCCGACACCGCGTGGCGCTTCGGAGAACGCAAGAGCCCGATGGCGGTATACCTCGGCGACGTATGCACCGTTCCGGCAAACATCGCCGGGATACCGGCCATATCTATCCCCTGCGGCGCGGACGCCGGCGGGCTTCCGATAGGCCTGCAGCTTTTTGCGAAGGCATACAACGAGTGCGGCCTGCTGCGCGCGGCCTGCGCTCTCGAAGACGAGTTTGGAGGCAGTGGTGAATGAGCAGGATCTATGAAGCCGTTATAGGCCTTGAAGTACACATCGAGCTTAAGACCGGGACTAAGATATTCTGCGCCTGTCCCACGGATTTCGGAGCGGAACCGAACACCCAGTGCTGCCCGGTATGCGCGGGCCTGCCGGGGACGCTCCCGATGCTCAACGAAAAAGTCGTGGAATATGCCGTCAAAGCGGGTCTTGCGACCAACTGTGAGATAGCCCGCTATGCAAGATTCGATCGAAAAAACTATTTCTATCCCGACCTGCCGAAAGCATATCAGATATCCCAGTATGACATGCCCCTGTGCGAGCGCGGGCACATCCTCATCGCGACGGGCGACGGTGAAAAGCGTATCGGGATCACACGCATCCATATAGAAGAGGACGCGGCCAAACTCGTCCACGACGACAGGTACGGCACGCTTATCGACCTGAACCGCGCTGGGATACCGCTTATCGAGGTCGTCTCGGAACCTGATATGCGCAGCGCCGCTGAGGCCGTCGCTTATCTGAAAAAGCTGCGGAGCATCGTGCTCTACGCGGGGATATCGGACGCTAAAATGAACGAAGGTTCTATGAGGTGCGACGTGAATATTTCCGTACGAGTTGCGGGCGAAGATAAACTGGGTACCCGGATCGAGATAAAGAACCTGAACTCTTTCGTTTCCGTTCAAAGGGCGGTGGAGTACGAGTTTCGCAGACAGGTCGCGGCTCTTGAGGCAGGCGAGAGCCTCATACAGGAGACACGCCGCTTTGAGCCGTCGACCGGCAGGACTTTCTCCATGCGCGTAAAAGAGGACGCGGACGATTACCGCTATTTCCCGGAACCTGACATCCCCCCCATTATCCTCGACAACGCAGCGATCAAGCGGATCTCCGCATCTATCCCGCCGCTGCCGGACGAGCGCAGGCGGACCTATATGGAGAAATTCGGCCTGTCGGCATACCACAGCGAACAGCTTGTTCTCGAGCGCTCAGTCTCAGATTTTTTCGACGCTGCCGCAGCGCTTACAGAGCATCGTCAGATTCTTGCCTCTTTCATACTGTCCGAGGTACTGCGCTACATGGGCGAGGGCGACGCGATAGCCGTTTCCCCCGCGCAGATCGCGGCGATCGCCGATATGCTCGGCAGCTCCCGGATAAACGGCAGCGGCGCGAAAAAGCTTCTCGGCGCGCTGTGGGGTACCGAAGGCGACCCCGCAGAACTCATATCCGCTCTGGACCTTGAGCAGCTTAGCGACCGCGCTGCCCTTGCGGAGCTTGCAAAACGCACGATAGCACAGCACCCGAACATGGTAAGAGATTATAAAATCGGCAAACAATCCGCTCTGAAAGCTCTCATGGGGCGCGCCATGAGCATCTCCGGCGGCAAAGCCAATCCCGAGATCCTGCGCGAGCTCATCGTCCTCGAGCTGGAAGGGCAATAAGCTGCCGGGATTAGTGTACAAAAAGCGGGCGGAAATTCCGCCCGCACATATCTATATTTTGAGCACGTCCTCTCCCTGAGCGTACAGCTAGTCTGCACCGATTCGAGTCTACCGGGGTTTCGGGTCTTCACCAGTCTATCTCGACTCCGAGGTATTTTTTGAAAGCGCCGCGGAATTCCTCGCTGCTGCTCAGCGGTATCCGGGTGACCTTGTCCTTTTCCGTGATCTTTACGCCTTCGTTTGTGATAGAGACCCTGCCGTTCTCGTTCGGCAGCGTGCACATGATCATTTTTCTGAACCCCGACTCCGGATGAGTTGATGTGAAGTAATTTCCGATCTCAAAGTCCTGCTCGTTTGCTTCGACATCGTGCACCGCCATGTAACTGCGGAACTCTCCGTCGATCATACACTGCACGATATATCCGTGTTTATCGTCTTTTATGACTCTGTATGTACCGCATTTCAATTCCTGCACGGTACCAGGTTCCAGCCTGAGAGGCTCGACAAATCCTCCCCCTCCGTATCCGACGTCGGCGATATAGCGCGCAGTCCCCGCGTCGACGATAGCGGCGCAATGGGCGTAACCTCCGAAATCCGCCCCGTTGTGCGCAAGGCGCGCGCTGACGCGTTTGACCTTAAATCCCAATGCGCGAAGCGCCATGGCAAGCATGGAGTTCAGCTCAAAGCAATAGCCTCCCCTGCGGCGAACGACGAGTTTGTTGAATACATCCTCCGGCTTGAGGGATATGCCGAGACCTTTGTAGACGTCAAGATTTTCAAACGGAATATGTGTGGCCTGCATAAAGTGGATCTTCCTGAGGATCTCCTCCGGCGCTTCGTCGGAGGGCGTATACCCGATCCGGTCAAAATATTGCTCAAGCTGATTTTGAGTCATAAACCTACTCCTATCGCTTTTTTTGTAGTATACTCGTACCAATATAACAAACGCGCTCACAGATGTAAATGTCAGTAAATGTTATCACTGTTTTTGTGCGCACCCCGGAGGAAAACTGTAATGAAGAGGATCTTTGTAACTATACCTGTCAAGGAACATCACAGGACGCTGCTGCAAAACGCCGCGCCGGGCTGTGAGTTTATTTACGCCGGAGAAGACGGCATTTCTCCGGAAGACGTTGCCGATGCCGATATAATTGTTGGCAAAGTGCCCATACCGATGCTGAAGCAATGTAAGCACCTTGAATTTCTGCAGCTGAACAGCGCGGGTGCTTCCGAGTTCACCGCGGAGGGCGTGCTGCCCGAAGGTACCGCGCTGGCTTGCGCAACGGGCGCTTACGGGCTCGCCATATCAGAATATCTGCTCGGCGCGCTGCTCGCCATGATGAAAAAACTCCACCTCTATCATGACAATCAGGTGCGCCGCGAGTGGAAGAGCGAGGGTTCAGTCCGGGCGATATACGGTTCAAAGTTTCTCATTGTCGGCGCCGGAGACATAGGGAGCGAATTCGCTCGCAGGGTCAAAGCACTTGGCGGATATACGGCGGGTATCCGCCGCACCGTGTCCGGATGTCCGGATTGTTTTGACGAGATGCACACCATGGATAAACTTGACGCCCTGCTGCCCGGGGCGGACGTGGTATCGCTCAGCCTGCCCGCAACACCCGAGACGTACCGCGTCATTGACAGCCGCCGCCTCTCTCTTATGAAGAAAGGGGCATACCTTCTGAACGTCGGCAGGGGGACCGCGATCGATACCGACGCTCTGTGCCGCGCCATGGAGGAGGGCCGCCTTGCGGGAGCCGCTCTGGACGTTACGGACCCCGAGCCCCTGCCAAAAGACCACCCGCTCTGGAGAGCTCCGAACGTCTTTATCACACCGCATGTCTCCGGGGCTTATTATCTCTCCGAGACACTCGACCGTGTCGTCGCTATAGCCGCGCAGAACATCTCCAGGTTCCTGAGCGGCGAGCCTCTGCTCAGTGCGGTAGACTTCAGCACGGGATACAGGGCCAAGGCTGAGCAAATCTGACACATGATGTATCGTATATCAGTCCGCCTCACACGTGAACACGACGATCCCGCAGACGATATGCAGAATCAGAAATAATAACCGGAGGTATATTCAATGTCCATAGCAACAGATTACATATCAAGGAACGCGGATATTTTCACGGATCTGGCCCGCTGGATGTGGGAGAATCCCGAGATCTCGTACGACGAGACAAAGACGGCCGCAAAGACGGCCCGGATCCTTGAGGAGCTGGGTTTTCGAGTAGAGACCGGAGCTTACGGACTGCCCACCTGCGTCGTAGGGAGGTGGGGCAGCGGGCACCCCGTCATAGGCTTTCTCGGCGAGCTCGACGCCCTGCCCGGAATGAGCCAGAAGCTGCAGCTCACAAAAGAGGCCGCCGTAGAAGGCGCCCCCGGTCAGGCCTGCGGCCACAATCTTCTGAACACCGCCTGTCTTGCGGCGGCTGCGGCGGCAAAGGCAGAGATGGAGGAGAGAAATCTTCCCGGCACGATCGTTTTCTACGGCTGCCCGGCCGAGGAACAGGTCACGGGGAAAGGCTTTATGGCCAGAAACGGCGCCTTCTATGATCTCGACGCCGCCTACTCCTGGCACGGCAACAGGTTCAACGAGGTCCCGGTCGGGACTTACGTCGGTGTCAACAGCGCCGTATTCCACTTCAAAGGCCGCACGGCGCATGCCGGAGGAGACCCGCACAACGGCAGAAGCGCGCTGGACGCGGCCGAGCTCATGAACGTCGGTGCGAATTATCTCAGAGAACATGTGACCAGCGACGTGCGCATACACTACAGCTATAAAGAAACGGGCACAGCCCCGAATATCGTCCCGGACAGGGCCGGAGTCTGGTATTATGTGCGGGCCATGACACGGGATGCCGTCGAAGATACTTACAACCGCCTGGTCAAGGTCGCGCAGGGAGCAGCTCTGATGACGGAGACAGAGCTCGATGTGGAGTTTCTCGGCGGCTGCTACAACACTATGCCGAATGAGGTGCTGTCGCGGCAGTGCTGCGACCTCATGGAGGCCATAGGTGCTCCGGTATGGACGAAAGAGGAGATCGAGTTTGCCGAGGCGCTGAACAAGACTTGCCCGCAGTACGAGGAGTGTGCGGACAAAGGATATCTTGACGACGGGCCGCTGCATACGAAGCTGAACGGTCTGTCAAAAACGGACAGCTTCGGCTCGACCGACGTCGGCGACGTCGAGCATATCGTGCCGTGCACGATGATCTGTACCGCAACATATAACATTGCGGCTTCGGGCCACAGCTGGCAGGTCACCGCCTGCGCCGGCAGCTCGATAGGATTCAAGGGTATGCTGTTCGGCGCCCGGGTCATGGCGGCCGCCGCCGTTGAGCTTATAGACAGGCCCGAGTTGCTCGAGGCGGCAAAAAAGGAATTTGATGAAAAAATGAAAGGGCGCCGCTATATCTGCCCTATCCCCGACGGGCTTGCGGCCCCGCAGCCCGCAGCGGCTAAATAATAACAAAGATTACATTGGTCTGATCGAAACAGCGGCCCGGGCGGCTTTACACCTGCCCGGACCGCTTAATTTATCAGCGCTGCGCGTTTCCTAAAATATCCGCTTCAATCGTTCACAGTTTCCTGTAGAGCACATAGTCCCCCATCACCTTCACAAAGCCGGCTTTTTCAAGCGCCTCGTCAGAGTATTCGGGGTACTCTTTCACCGTTATTCTGCTCAGGTTGGGAAATATCCTGCCCTGGGAAAACCCCCGGGCGAAGGCGTCTGCGGCTTCGGGGAATACCGCCCCGTCAAAGACGCGGAGCAGCGCTCCCCGGCGCTCGAACACGGCGACCGGCCGCCCCATATACAGCGCGGCTACGGTTCCCGGGACGCTCGTGAAGGATCTGTTATCGGCGTGAGGCAGATATTTTCCCCAGGCCTGCGCCGGATCCGAAGCGCACAGCCAGATCATTGTTTCCCGCGGCTGTTCCAGTTCGAGTGAAACGGCGGGATAATCCTTTTTTCTGATGTACTGTACCCCCGAGAGGCCCTGTATAAAGTACCCACGGCGGACGGCACCGGTATACTCCCATATGCTCAGCGTCTTGAGAGCATGAGCCCAGGGCACATCGGTGCACGTCTCCCGGCAGACGACCACGCAGCGGTCGAAAATGCGCTCGAGAGCCTGATCCTGCGTGAGAGCTCTCATCGGGCGGGCGATCTCCCACCTGCCTGAGGACATGGCCGAGACGCGCGCACTCACGCGCTGCCTCGGCGTACTGCCCGCTATCTTGTCTTTGCTGAGCATCTGCCTCACCGGGACAAAGGAGTCTGCGCACACGAGGCCTTTCTCCATAAGGCTGAGCAAAGTATCATAGGGCGAAATATCCTCCGGAAGGCCCGTGAATCGATTTGCAAAGCTCGCACCGTTTTTCAGAAGCGTGTCATATGCGGTCCTCTCCGCCCGGCTCAGCGGCATCTCCGGCAGGGGCAGCTGCGCGTCCCAGTCAATATCCTCGTAAGGGTAAAAGCCGAGTTCCCCGTCGGTATTCATACGCCAGGTGAATATCCCCTCCGCCAGGAGCCTGTCGAGCAGTTCCGGCCGGTATCCGCGCACGCGGGCAGGAAGGAGAACACTCTCCCAGAGCGAAGGGTGAAACGATAGCCCGCCGAGTGTCTTCAGCGCGTTTTTCAGCTGCTCGGCAGGCGGCGCGTTAACTTCTACACGGCCAGACAGCAGTGCCGCGTAGCGCTCCGCGGGCACGGTCTTCACCTGTGCGCGGTTCGCTTTGACAGTCTCCCGCCGCGCCCGCTCATACAGCGCGGCATGATAGTAGACCCCCCCTGACTCTACGATATCCCCGCTTTCCTCGAGTGTTTTCAGGATCTCCTCCACTTCGCTCAAGGGCCAGAGATACCTCTGGCTGATCCTCTCGGGCGTGTGCGCTCCGCGGCATCGCAGCAGCCTTCTGACAATGTGCCCTCCGGCACCCGGATCCCCGGAAAAAGCTTCTTCATACTGCTTTTCGTGCTCGGCCGCGATCCACAGGCCCGGTTCCACGTAGAGGACCTGCTCCCTGATTTCAAGTGCCTGCAGCCACTCTGGCGGAACGGGGAGTTCTCCGGCGATCATATCCCCTTCCATCAACAAATGAGAATGCAGCTCGACCTCGTTTTTCGGCACCCGGGAGCGCTCCGACAGACGATCGAGCTGTTCCTGCGCGGGGGCCGCCGCCTGCGCTCCGCTCAGAGCTTTCGCGACAGCGGCATGGACACCCGGCGGCGTCGGGGCATAATCGTACATCATCTGGGCTTCAGTCTGGCGCCTGAGCAGATGGGACATCGGGGAAGGCGTCTGCGAAAACATCTCTCTGACACGGATCGACCCGGCTCTGATCCCGTTCAGGACGTACAGGGCTCCGGGAATATCCCAGTAGTCCTCCATACACTCTCTTTTTGTCTCTCGCAGCAGCGGGTGGTCCGCATGATCTATCATGGAATCCAGCATGTCCGCGCTCCGCATCCTTTGAACCCAGAGAGGCAAGCGCCCGCTTTTTTTTACCCCCATCATCAGGGCTCTTGCCGCGTTGTATCTGAACGCCATACTGAACAGGGGCGTCGCCAGCAAAACGGCGGACAGTATCTCGCGGACATTCTCCGGCTCGATCGAGTATAATATACCTTCGGGGAGCGTGACGTTCTCATATGGGAACAGAAGGAACCCGTCGTCGTCATCCGCGTAGCTGATATTCGTGCCAGTACTTTTTTTCGCTGCTTCAGCGGCCAGGATGGCCAGAGGTTCGTTGACTCTGCGCCCGAAAACGGAATGGAACATCACCTGGGCATTCCCGGTCTCGTCCCTGTAATGCTCCGCAATGATCGTGCGGTCGTCCGGAAGAGCGCCCGTGACCGCGATCTGCCGCTTAATGTAGTCCCCGGCAGCCTCAGCGGCGGCTTCGTTGAGCCCGAGTCCGGACAGTTCGGTCAGCAGCGCATCCTCATCGTGAGCTTTTGTCAGAGCGGAAAAGATCTTGCCGTACGCTATTCCCGTCTGAATACTGCGGCCTTTGATCTCGCCCTTCCAGAACGGCACGCGCGCCGCGCTCTGCGACGTGGGTGCGACGACCACAGTGTCCTTGCCAATATCCGTGATCTGCCATGCGAACGCTCCGAGAAGAAATCTGTCGCCCACTCTGGATTCAAAAACAAACTCCTCATCCAGTTCGCCCAGCTTGACGCCTGTTTCGGTCCTCACGGTAAAAAGGCCTTTATCGGGAATGGTACCTCCCGCGCGAACCGCCAGTATGCGGCTGTACCCGTCACCTTCAACTACATCATGTGCTCTGTCAAATATTACTCTCGGTCTCACGGGGATCCCGCGATCCTGCTCGAAATCACCCGACAGCATACGCAGCACTTCCCTGACGTCCTCCGGGGTCACGTCTTTAAAAGGGTATGCCCGTTTGAAAAGTTCCGCGGCCTCGCTCACCGAGTAGGCACCGCCGGCCGCCATAGACACAAGGTGCTGCGCCATAACGTCAAAGCAGAGCCTCGGCGGGCTGCAGGGCTCCACGCCCCCCTGACGCGCTGCCTGGGCAGTGAGGCCGCAATACAGCGCTTCACCGTCCGCCCTGGGGAAAAAGTACATGATGCTGGTCCTTCCCGGATTGTGGCCGGCGCGGCCGAGGCGCTGCATGGTTCCGGAGATCGTGCGGGGGCAGCCGACCTGAAAGACCTTGTCTATCTCGCCCACGTCAATTCCAAGCTCCATCGAGGAGGTCGCGCAGAGCAGCCTCAGAGTCCCGCTTCTGAGCTCGCTCTCAGCCTCCAGGCGCTGCTGCCTTGAAAGGCTGCCGTGGTGGACTTTCGCAAATCCTTCGCCGGCCATCTGGTTAACATAATATGCAAGCTTTTCCGCATAAGCTCTCCCCTCGACAAAAGCTATCACGCACCGCGTCTCCGCGCAGTGCTCAAGAACGAGGGCCGCTATCGACTGCCAGACAGAGTCCTTTCTTACTTCGAACGCGCTGTCGGGTGTGCACAGGACCTCGAGCTTCACGTCCTTCTTCATCTTCGGCGCGACAACTTCGGCTCCGCCGGGAGAAAGATATTCGGCTGCCAGCTCAAGAGGCTCGATCGTGGCGGACAGTCCGACACGCTGGAGATCCCTGCCGCACAGCTTGTCGAGGCGGGCCGCGCAGAGCATCAGGTGTGCGCCGCGCTTAGTATCGATAACGGCATGGAGCTCGTCCAGTATGAGCCATCTGGCCGTCTTCAGGACTGCTTGACCGGAGCTGCTTGTCAGCATAAGGTAAAGGGACTCGGGCGTCGTGACAAGGATGTGCGGCGGGTGCTTCGCCATCGCACGGCGCTCGCTCTGGGGCGTGTCCCCCGTGCGAAGTCCGACAGTTATCCGCGCCGAGGCGTGGCCCCCAGACCTCTCCTCATCCTCTATACCGTCGAGCGGTCGCCTTAGGTTCTCGCGGATATCCGCCGCAAGTGATTTGAGCGGCGACACGTATACCAGGTGCAGCTCGTCTTTGAGCTCCCCCGACCGCGCTTTCTCTTTCAGTCTGTCGATAAATACGAGAAAAGCCGCCAGGGTCTTTCCCGTACCGGTCGGAGCCGACACGAGCGTATCCCTGCCGGAGGCGATAACAGGCCACGCTTCCCTCTGTACGGTTGTCGGCTTGCCGAGGGCGCGTCTGAACCAGCGAGCTGTCGGTTCCGAGAAGCACCCGAGTATATCACTTTGCATCGAAAGACCTCCGGTACGGATAATTATTCGATAAAACAGTGGAAAAACAGATCGGGCTGGTGTATTATCTTCAATATATTCACTCGAATCCAAATAATCCGGGAGCGAATCAATGATACTATACTTTATACGCCACGGTCAAACAGATTGGAATTTATCGGGCAGGATCCAGGGCAGCCGCAATTGCAAACTCAATGAAACAGGCTTGCGTCAATCCGAAGAACTCGGAAAAACGCTGTCGGAGTCCGGTTACGCGATATCAAGAGTATATTCCAGCAAACAAAAAAGAGCTTTAAAGACGGCTTCCATCGTCTGCGACGCCATACACGCCCCGCTTTTTCCCGTTTCCGGCCTGCAGGAGGTCAATTTCGGGGACTGGGAAGGGCTGACCTGGCATGAAGTCAAGACGCGCTATCCGAGGGAATTTGCGCTCTGGCAAGCGGACACCCGCTACTCAAGGGCTCACCGGGGAGAGTCGTATCAGGATATGCTCGAGCGCTCACTGAAAGCCGTGAACAAAATAATAGAAGAATGCCGGGAAGACGTGGCTGTCGTCACACACGGCGCCGTCATAATGGGCCTGCTCTCAAATATATATAACGCTGCGTTTGATGAGGCGGGAAAGTATCTGAAGGGGAACTGCAGCGTCACCCCCATCGACAGCGCCCTGCTGACATACCCGAAAGGGCACACCATCACGTGCAGCGCCGTGTGAATCGCGCGTCACCGCCCGTTCTGAATCCCCATACCTGTTCAAAGGCCGCCCTAAAAACAGGCGGCCTTTGTCCGTATTATATTCAGGTCATTTCTCCAGGTTCGCGATAAGCGTGTCAAGCTGCCGCTGCAGAGCCTGCGGCAAGCTGTCGCCTATCATCGCGTAGAACTCCTTTATGCTCTCGGCTTCTTTTTTCCAGAGTTCCGCATCGACGTCGAGAAGTTCCTTCAGCACTTCGGGGGGGCACTCGTCCTCTATGCCTTCGAGGTTTATATCTTCGGGTCTCGGGACATAGCCGATAAACGTTTCACGCGCACCTGCGGTGCCGTCCGCACGGTCAAGGATCCATTTGAGAACGCGCATATTCTCCCCGAATCCGGGCCACATGAAATTATCTTTATCGTCGGTCCTGAACCAGTTCACGTTAAAGATCTTCGGAGGTCTGGATATTTTCTTCTCCATGTCGAGCCAGTGCTGGAAATAGTCGCCCATATTATAACCGCAGAACGGCAGCATCGCCATGGGATCGCGCCTTGTCACGCCGACAGCGCCGGTGGCCGCGGCCGTCGTCTCAGAGCCCATGATGGAACCCATGAATACTCCGCTCTCCCAGTCGCGTGACTGATAAACGAGAGGCACGGTCTTCGCGCGTCTGCCGCCAAATACGATCGCGTCGATAGGAACTCCCTGGGGATCCTCGAATTTCGGAGAGATGCAGGGGCAGTTCTTCGCGGGGGCCGTGAAACGGGAGTTCGGATGCGCTCCTTTTGATCCGTCCGAGGGATCCCATTTCTCACCTTTCCAGTTGAGGGCGTTTTTCGGCGGGTCGTCGTTCATCTTCTCCCACCAGACCGTGTTATCGTCAAGGTTGAGCACGACGTTCGTGAATATCGAGTCTTTCCTGGTCGACTCCATCGCGTTAATATTCGACTTCGCGTTGGTACCGGGCGCAACTCCGAAAAATCCGTTCTCGGGGTTGACAGCCCACAGTCTCCCGTCGGGACCGGGCCTCAGCCAGGCGATATCGTCACCGACGCACCAGGCCTTCCAGCCTTTCTTCCTGTAGACCTCGGGAGGCACGAGCATGGCGAGGTTCGTCTTGCCGCAGGCGGACGGGAATGCCGCCGCGATGTAGCGCGTGACGCCTTCGGGGTTTTCGAGCCCGAGGATAAGCATGTGTTCCGCGAGCCAGCCCTCGTCGCGTGCGAGTGTAGAGGCGATACGCAGCGAGAAGCATTTTTTGCCGAGCAGCACGTTTCCGCCGTAACCGGAGTTAATCGACCAGATCGTATTGTCCTCCGGGAAATGGACTATATATCGGTTTTCTTCTTCAAGCTTTGCTTTCGAGTGAAGGCCTTTAACGAATTCGCCGCTTTTTGCTATAGCATCGAGCACCTGATTCCCGACCCGGGTCATGATGTTCATGCTAACGACGACATAGATGGAATCAGTCAGTTCTATTCCGTACTTTGCGAAGGGAGAAAAAGGCACCCCCATGGAATATGGGATGACGTGCATCGTGCGCCCCTTCATTGAGCCGTCAAAAAGCTTTCTGAGTTTTGCGTACATCTCTTCTGGATCGCACCAGTTGTTCGTCGGGCCCGCGTCCCTCTGTTTTTTTGAGCAGATAAATGTGCGATCTTCAACTCTGGCCACGTCGTTGAGGGCCGAGCGGTGATAGTAGCAGTTCGGCAGCTTCTCCTCGTTGAGTTTTATCAGCTCTCCCGTCCCAACGGCTTCTGCGCGCAATTGCTCCAGCTGCTCGGAACTCCCGTCGATCCAGACGATCTTATCGGGTTTTGTAAGTTCCGCCATCTCATCGACCCACGCTTTTACCTGTCTATTGGCCGATTCGTCCATCATGCACCTCCGAATAATTTTCGCGCAGCCGGCGGCGTGCCCGCCGGCCGCAGTTCATAAAGTAAAGATTCTCCGGAATCAAAATGTGAAACTGTTTACTTTTATAACATTAGCACAACGTGCAAATATTGTAAAGCATTCTGATGATTTTTAACCGGTTAATAAACGTTTATTATCGTCAAAACAGCGAGAGCTGCGCGCTCTCCGGCAGGCCGTCAAACGCACCGACCGCCCGCAGCCCCTCAATATGCGCCTTTGTGACTTTGGTACATATGCTTGCGAAATCATCGACCGAAACGAACGTTACGCCCACTCTTTTTTCCACTATGTCGGCTGCCGCGCTGTCTCCCAGACCGTTTACGGAGTTGAACGGCGGCAGCAATGTTTTGTCGTCCAGGATCGTGAACCGGTTGGCATGGGAAGTATACAGGTCTATCGGCGCAAATTTGAATCCGCGAAGATAAAACTCGTAACAGGCCTCAAGACTGACGAGCATATCCTCCTCCACTTTGCTCAGGTCGCTTTTCGACGTAAGCTCCCGCAGTTTCGCGCGCACGGTGTCCATACCCATACACATGACGGCCGCGTCCATCGCCTTGGCCCGGACACTGAAATATGCGGCATAAAAGTGGATCGGGTAATGGACCTTGAAGTAGGCTATTCGAAACGCCATGATCACGTACGCCGCGGCGTGTGCCTTCGGAAAAAGGTAGCTGCATTTTTGGCAGGAGTCTATATACCACTGCCGGACTCCGTGCTGTTTCATAGCCTCGATCCACTCGTCTTTGAGCCCCCGGCCCTTCCGGACCGATTCCATTATGCTGAAGCTCAGCGTTTCCGGCATCCCCTTGCCGATCAAAGTTAACATAATGTCATCGCGGCAGCCGATCAGCTCACGCAGGGTCGCCGTGCCGCTGAGCAGATAATCCCGCGCGTTTCCGAGCCATACGTCGGTACCGTGCGAAAAACCCGAGATGCGTATGAGCGCCTCGAATGTTTTCGGCTGAGTCTCAACGAGCATCCCACGCACGAACCCCGTACCGAATTCCGGTATCGCGGTAGCGCCCGTCGGGCCGAGTATCGGGTCGTCCTTGTAACCCAGCACCACCGAAGAGGTGAACAGGCTCAGCGTCGCGCTGTCGTCGAGCCTTATGGAGCGAACGTCAATGCCGGTGGAGTCTCCCATGATCTTGAGCATCGTCGGGTCATCGTGCCCGAGCAGGTCGAGCTTGAGAAGATTATCCTCCATTGCGTGGTATTCGAAGTGTGTAGTTATGATCCCGCTGTCGGCGTCGTCGGCTGGGTGCTGTACGGGACAGAAAGAATATATCTCCATGTCGTTCGGGATGACCACGATCCCTCCCGGGTGCTGGCCCGTCGTACGCTTGACCCCGCAGCAGCCCAGCGCAAGTCTGTTTTCCTCGCTGCGGGAGAATTTCAGGCCGCGCTCTTCAATGTATTTCTTAACAAAACCGTAAGCTGTCTTCTCCTTGAGCGTGCCGATGGTCCCGGCTCTGAAGCACTTGTCTGCCCCGAACAGTTCAGCGACATTCCGGTGTGCCTGCGCCTGGTGCTCACTGGAGAAGTTCAGGTCGATATCCGGTATCTTGTCGCCGCCGAATCCGAGAAATGTCTCAAACGGGATCGAGAAACCGTCTTTTTCATAGGGCGTGCCGCATTTACAAAGCTTATCCGGAAGATCCGCGCCGCAGTTATACTCCGGGTCGTCAACAAACTCGCTCGCCCTGCACGACGGGCAGCGGTAATGCGGGCCCAGGGCGTTAACTTCCGTGATGCCCGCCATATACGCCACAAGGGATGATCCGACGGAGCCGCGCGAGCCGACGAGGTAACCGGCCTCGTTTGAACTGCGGACGAGCCTCGCGGCGCTTATGTATATGACGTCGTAGTTGCATCCGATTATGTCTTTCATCTCGGCTTCGAGCCGCTCCCGTACAACGGGCGGCAGATCGTCGCCGTAAAGCTCTTTCGCCCTTGTCCATACAAGAGATTCGAGCTCCTCACGCGAGTTATCGATCTTTGGCGGGTAAAGCCCCGTCGGGACAGGCGACAACGCACCGACTCTGTCCGCTATCGCGTTCGGATTCGCAACGACGACCTCGAACGCTTTCTCCTCGCCGAGATACGCGAACTGCCCGAGCATGTCTGCGGTCGAGCGGAAATACAGGGGCAGCGGCCTGTCCGAGTCTTTAAAGCCGCTACCGGCGAGCAGTATCCTGCGAAGGATCTCGTCTTTGGGGTCAAGAAAATGCACGTCTCCGGTGGCTACGACCGGTATGCCGAGTTCTTCGCCGAGGCGGACGACACGCCTGTTGAACTCCATCAGGTCATCTGTCGACCCGGCTTTTCCTTCGTTTATAAGAAAATCATTGTTGCATACCGGTTGGATCTCAAGATAGTCGTACGCGGAAGCTATCCTGCGAAGTTCCGTATCACCCGCTCCCGAAACGACTGCCCTGAACAGCTCCCCGCTCTCGCACGCGCTTCCGATTAGCAGTCCGGAGCGGTGGCTCTCCAGGCGGTGCCGCGGCGTCAGCGGGTGGCGGTAGAAATATTCGAGATGCGCGAAGCTGATAAGCTTATACAGGTTCCGAAGCCCCTCCTGCGTAGCTGCCAGCAGTATCACGTGCCGCGAATTTCGTTGGAGCGATCTCAGCGCGGCTTTTGACGGGGCCATACAGTCGTTCACCTGCGCGAGGGTACTTACGCCTCTGTCGATAAGACGCGCAAACAGCTCGTGGATTATCTTCGCGACCACAGCCGCGTCGTCCTGCGCGCGATGGTGCCTGAAATCCCCCAGATTGAGATGCGCCGCGACGTCGTCGAGCCTGTAGTGGGCGAGCCCGGGCAGCATGGTCTGAGCGAGCGCCAGGGTGTCTATATAGCAGGGGTCGTACTGTATGCCCTCCCTGTCGCATGCGCTCCTGAGGAAAGCAATATCAAAATCGGCGTTGTGCGCTGCCAGGGGCCTTCCGCCCGCAAAATCTAAAAATGCCCGCAGAGCATCGCCCTGAGATGGGGCGTCTGACAGCATTTCGTCAGTTATCCCCGTGAGGTCGGTGATCTGCTGCGACAGCCTGCGCCCGGGGTCCGCGAAGCTGTTAAAGCGCGCAGCGATCTCGCCGTTTCTGAAAAGAACGGCGCCGTACTCTATTATCACGTCCGACGCGGGATCGAGCCCGGTCGTTTCAACGTCAAACGCGATGAACTCCGAATCTATCGGCCCCTCCGCTTTCCCACGGACGAAAGGAGCCTCGATAAGATAGGCCTCGACACCGTAGATCACTTTGACGCCGTACTTTTTCGCCGCCTTCATTGCGTCGGGAAACGCCTGCGCAACGCCGTGATCCGTGATCGCTATCGCCTTTTGACCCCACGCGGCCGCCTGCTTTATCACGGCCTCTACGTTTGTCAGAGCGTCCATTGCCGACATCTGCGTATGGAGGTGGAGCTCGACCCGCGGCTGCGGGGCGGACTCGGTACGCTCCTCTTTTTTTGCCGTCACGATCGAGGCCGGCTCGAGCACAAGGTCCCCGTCGTACTTGTTCAGGGTCATGCGCCCTTTGACCCGAAGGCATACTCCGGGCTTAATGGCCGCCATCAGCGGGGCCGCTTCGGCCATCTCCATGTACTTGGAAACTCTTACGGAGTTTGTATAATCCGTTATCTCAAAGCTGATGACCGCGGCTCCCCTTTTGTTGAACAGCCTGTTGTTGACCGAGAAGACCTCGCCCTCCACGGCGACCCAACCGGTATCCGGGCCCAGCTGTGACATGGGGATGGTCTTCGTTTTAAAGTGGCTCCCGTAGAGGCAGGTCGACCTGTAGGCTTTCGCCTTCTTCGTTTCGCTGCCAAGTTGTTTATAGGCCTCACGCCTGAGCTGCTCGGCCTTTTCAAAAAGATCCTCTTTCTCATCCCCGGGCGCATCGCGCTCGGGCACGCAGCAGGGATCGTTTTCCGTGTATTCGTTTTCCGCGCTCAGGTCCCCTTCCCGGGAAAAAACGCCGCATTCATCTGACTCGGGAGACTCCTCCTCTTCAAGGGAGGCTGCCGCCGGGTCCCTGTCATCCCCGGCAGCGCCGGGTTCATCAGGCTCGGCCGGCGACGGGCGCTCTCCGCCAGACTCGAGCGCTATCGTTACTTCACTCAGCGAGTAAAAACGCTTTATCTCTTCTTTAAGCGTTTCAAGCGACACTTCATCCACATCCGCCGTGCAGGACAACGTCAGTCCCATCGTGCGGGAGCGGCTGTTGATGGCCGCTTTGAACACTATCGCGCTTTGCAGAGTCTGCCAGACTTCCTGCGAGGGGACAAAACCCGGCAGCACCTCGCGCAGCGGCGGGTATTTTCCGTTAGCCATTATCATCCCTGATCATAGAAATCAATTTCTTTGCAAGCTGCGACTGCGGGAGTTTTTCTATGATCCTGCCTTTTGCAAAAATTACGCCGCTGTCCGAGCCCCCGGCTATCCCGTAGTCGGCGTTTGACGCCTCTCCGGGGCCGTTTACAACGCAGCCCATGACCGCGACCTTTAGGTCTTTTTTTATGTCGCGAACGCCCTCCTCTACCTCCCTGGCGAGTGCCATAAGGTCTATCTTCGTGCGTCCGCATGTGGGGCAAGAGATTATCTCCACCCCTCCGCGCCTGATTCCCGCAGCCCGCAGTATATTCTTTGCCGCCACGACTTCCCGCCAGGGTTCCGCGGTCAGGGATACGCGCACCGTATCGCCTATCCCGTCGCACAGGAGGGAACCTATGCCGACGGCTGACTTGATCGTGCCGTACTCGACGTTCCCCGATTCTGTGACGCCTATATGTATAGGGTAGTCGCACCTTGCTGAGAGCAAACGGTTCGCTCTTATTGTCTCCGGCGCATCGGAGGCTTTAAGCGAAACGCATATATCGCCGAACCCGCAGCTTTCAAGGAGCTCGGCCTGTCTGAGCGCGGAGCGCACCATCGCCTCGGCCAGATCGTTGCCGCACTCCTCAAGGACCCCTTTTTCGAGAGAGCCGGAATTAACACCGATGCGGATGGGTATCCCCCGCTCGAGACAGCACTTAGCGACAGCCCTGACGCCCTCGCGCGAGCCGATGTTCCCGGGGTTGATCCGGATCTTGTCGGCCCCGGCCCGAGCGGCCCGCACAGCCAGCCGCCAGTCAAAATGAATGTCCGCCACGACGCTCATGCCGGTCATCTTCTTGAGCTCCGCCAGCGCGTCGGCGGCATCCGCATCGGGGACGGCGGCGCGTACAATGTCGCAGCCCGCTTCCTCAAGCGCGGCGAGCTGCGATCGTATCTCCCCGATATTACGGATATCTGCCTTCAGCATAGACTGGATGCTGACCGGGGCGCCTCCGCCTATAGGGACGCTGCCCGCCATTATTCTTTTTGTCACGCTACACCCCGCTCCCCGTTATGAGCCTGACGATATCGCTGTACGTGATAAAAACCATGAGACCGAGGAAGATCATCAGCCCCGCCGCGTGGATATATCCCTCGTATTTCGGGTTCACATGCCTCCGGGTCAGCTTTTCAATGACCCAGGTAACGACCATGAAGAAGATGCGCCCGCCGTCGAGAGCGGGAAGAGGCAGCATGTTCATGATCGAGATGTTTATTGCTATCATCGCCGCAAAGTACAGAACGTTCTCCGCAGCCTCCCTGATCGACGCCGAGTTGTCGCCTGCCTGAGTCATATATCCGATAATACCCACGGGCCCTGTGAGATCCCTGACGCCCGCGTTTCCTCTGAGAAGATCAAAGATGCCAAGTCTGACGAAACGCACGAAATCCATGCTGTTTGCCATAGAATACCTGAGTTTTGCAAAGAATCCTGCGTCTTCCGTGCCGAATATGAGTCCGTACCGCTGAAGCTTCTGTCCTTCGTATTCGTACTCCCTGAGCCGGAGAGGAAAATCATCAAGGCGCACTTTTTTTCCGTCGCGCCGTACGACAAGGTCATAACTGCTGCCGTTGCCCCTCGAAAGAAACAGCGAAACGTCTGAATACATCCAGATATGCTCTCCGTCTATCGAAACGATCCTGTCGCCGACCATCAGACCGTCCTCTCCTTCAAAGGGAAAACCGTCCATGAAACCCGACAGCACCGGCGTATAAAAAGCCTCGGCGCCTGAGTAAATGATCATAATGATAAGAAGGCCCAGCAGAAAATTCATCGCTGACCCGGCAACGAGGATTATGAAGCGCTTCCAGACCCTCTGGGCCGGAAAGGACCTCGGGTCAAACGAGTCCTCGTCCTCGCCCTCCATGGCACAGAGCCCTCCCACGGGGAACGCCCGCACCGTGTACATCGTTTCCCCCTTCTGCTTTTTCAGCAAAACGGGGCCCATACCGATCGCAAACTCGTTGACTTTCACTCCGAACGCTTTTGCGGTCCAAAAATGGCCCAGCTCATGTACTATGATAATAATGCCGAAAAGCAGGACTGCGATTATTATATACACGATCATTTATCTACCTCTCTGCCTGATGATCCGCTCGGCGAGCATGCGCGCTGCGTTGTCCGTTTCAAGCACTGCCTCAAGCCCGGGATCTCCTCCGGGATATTCGATCTTATTCAAAACCGCATCTATTATCTCCGGTATATCGTTGAAACCGATCCTGTAGGACAAAAACGCACCGACCGCCGCCTCATTTGCGGCATTCATTGCGGTGCAGTGCAGTTCCCCCTCTTCGCTCACCCGCGAAGCTATGGCCAGACAAGGGAAATTGACCTCGTCCGGCCTTGAAAAACTGAGAAGGCCGCAGCTCGCCAGGTCGAGCGGCAGGATCTGTGTCGGACGCCTGGCGGGATAGGTCAGCGCGTATTGGATCGGAAGCCGCATATCCGGCTGGCTGAGCATAGCCAGCAGAGCCCCGTCGCAGTATTCAACGAGCGAATGGATCACGCTCTCGGGGTGTATAACGACGGAGATCTTCGATCTCGGCAGGTCGTAAAGGCGCATCGCCTCTATTATCTCCAGCCCCTTGTTCATCATTGTAGCCGAATCGACCGAGATCTTCGGGCCCATTTTCCAGTTCGGGTGGCAAAGGGCCTCGGCGGCGGTGACTTTCTCAAGCTCCGCCTTTGTTTTACCGAAAAACGGCCCCCCCGACGCCGTCAATATCAGTTTTACTATTTCTCCCCTGTCAATATTCCCCTCAAGACATTGGAATATAGCCGAGTGCTCGGAGTCCACGGGAATGATCATCGCCCCGCTCTCTTTCGCCGCGGCTTTTATCAGAGAACCCGCGCAAACCATCGCCTCTTTATTGGCGAGCGCCACACGCCGCCCGCTCTGCGCGGCAAACAACACTCCGGGAAGGGCCGCGATCCCGCTCACCGCGCATACGGCCGCATCGGACATCAAAACGGCCTCGCGCACGGCTTCCCGGCCGTATGCGACGCGCGTCTTAGTATCCGAAAGGCGGATGCGCAGATTTTTAGCCGCCACTCTGTCATGCATGACGACGAGCTCGGGATTCACAGTCCTCGCCTGGCGCTCCATCTGCTCCACGTTGCGCCCGGCGGTGAGAGCCCGCACGGCAAGACCGAGATTGAGCGCCGCCCGGATCGCCTGCGTACCGACAGAGCCGGTCGAACCCAGTACGGTGATTGATCCGACTTGTTCCATCTCGTGCCCCGCCTATTCAAACAAAGGTATCACGGTTAAGAGAAGAAGGACGAAGGGCGCGCAGAAGATGACGCTGTCGAGCCTGTCGAGCACGCCTCCGTGGCCCGGCAGCAGCTTTCCGAAGGTCTTCGTATTGTACTGCCGCTTGATATAGGAAAACACCATATCGCCGAACTGGCCGATCGCGGATCCCAGTATCCCGTAAGCTATGATACCGAGCCATGAAACGGTCCTGTACAGCAGGAGCATGATCACACTGTAAACAGCCGTAATTACCAATGCCCCCAGTAAACCGCCTATAAAGCCCTCGTACGTCTTGTCGGGGCTGATATTACCGGCGGCTCTGTGCTTACCCAGATATGTCCCCGCGAAATATGCTCCCGTGTCCGACGCGAGCGCGATCACGAACGGCAGAAGCAGGTATGCGCGGCCCATTTTCAGCAGGCTCAGAAGGGATAGCAGCGAAAGAGGTATCAGGAGCGACGCGAAGAGCTGCCCCGAGAGCTCCTCAAACCGCACCTTCTGCGCCCTCAGCATCAGCCACGAAAACTGGATCAGAGTATACAGGATGAGGCCTATTTGCGCAAACAGCGTGTTCTGCTCAAAAAAGGCCCAAAGCGGCACCAGGATCGCGAAAAGCACCGATACCCCGTACGGAAACAGGTATTTCGCCGCTCCCGTTGCCCTGCCCAGTTCCAGTAGCGCAGCCCCGGAAAGCAGAGCTATAAGGGCAGCCAGCGCTGCCGCCGGCGCGAAAACGATGATAAGTACAAGAGCCGCCGCTCCGACGGCCGCCGCGATAAGCCGGATTTTCATGGAAATCTCTCCTTTTCGGGCGTGAAGTCCCGGCAGCCTAGACGGCGCCGAATCTTCTTTCTCTTTTTCGGAACGCTTCGATCGCGCGGTCTATCTCACTTGGAGTAAAGTCGGGCCACAGTAGGTCCGTGTAGTAGAACTCGCTGTATGCAGACTGCCAGAGAAGGAAATTTGATATGCGCTGCTCTCCGCTCGGTCTTATCACAAGTTCCGGCTCAGGTATTCCTTTTGAGTAGAGGTAGCCCGAGAACATCTCCTCCGTGAGCTCCTCGGGTCTGCGCACTCCGTCGACGCAGTCGCGCGCGAAAGCTGCCGCCGCGCGGCGGATCTCGTCCCTGCCGCCGTAATTGAGGCAGAGATTCACCTGAAATCCTTCGATACGTTCGTTTATCTCCTCGGTCTGCCTGATGAGCGATCTGATACTGTCCCCCAGAGGTGCAAGATCTCCGAACAGGGCCAGCCTTATCCCGTCCCGCTCCATCTTCTCGACAGCTTCCCGGAGATATTTATCCAAGAGTCCCAGAATTGCTTCTATCTCGGAAGCCGGCCGCTTCCAGTTCTCCGTTGAGAACGCGTATACCGTAAGATATTTGAGGCCGATATTTTTGCAATAGGTCGCTATCGTCCTGAATACCTCGCTCCCTGCCGCGTGGCCTGCGGTTCGCGGCAGGCCTCTGCGGGATGCCCAGCGCCCGTTGCCGTCCATGATAATGGCAATATGTTCGGGTATAGGACCGTCGGTAATCTTCGGCGCCGCTTTTTTCTTTTGTCTGTTCAGCTTCATATTGTCGCGTCCTCACAGCGGAGCCGCGCCCGAATCGCCGCCTGCGAAACTGCGGGCGGCACGTTTAAGGGCACTGTACGGCTCAGATCTCAAGGAGCTCTTTTTCCTTGTTTGCGCAGACCTTATCGATCTGGTTCGTGTATTTATCCGTAATATTCTTGAGATCTTTTTCGACGTTTTTGAGGTCGTCCTCGGTGATCAGGGATTTCTTCTTTTCTTCCTTGGCGGCATCCATCGCGTCGCGCCTGATATTGCGGATCGCCACTTTGGCCTCCTCGGAGTATTTCTTGATCTGCTTTATGAGTTCCTTTCTGCGCTCCTCGGTGAGCTGCGGGAACACGAGTCGTATTACCCTGCCGTCGTTCTGGGGATTGATGCCCAGATCCGATATCTGTATGGCTTTTTCTATGCTCTTCAGCGTTGAGGCATCCCAGGGCTGAATCACAAGCGTGCGCGGATCGGGTGAGGATATCGTTGCTATCTGTGCTATCGGCATTGACTGACCGTAATAATCGACCGTGACCCTGTCAAGAACAGCCGCGTTTGCGCGGCCGGCCCGCACCGAGTCGAACTGGCTGCTCAGCGCGGCGATCGTCTTTTCCATTTTAGTAGTATATTCGTTATAGTTGTCTGTCATATGTGCCCTTTCCTTTCACTTCAGATTCATATTGAGGTCAGAGAGCCGCTGCTCCTCACTGACTCGTAATAACGGTTCCGGTATCGGCGCCCATTGCCGCTCTGCATATGTTCCGGGCGTCATCGATCCCGAACAGCATTATGGGGATATTTATCGTCGAGGCAAGAGCGGCGGCCGTCATATCTATGACTCCCAGCTTTTTCGCTATTATCTCGCCGCAGGCGACCCTGTCGATCTTTGTCGCGCTGCTGTCAATCTTGGGATCGGCCGTATAGACGCCGTCGACGTTTTTTGCCATAAGGATTATGTCAACTCCGAGCTCGGCTCCCCGAAGAACGGCCGCGGTGTCTGTGGAAAAGAACGGATTCCCCGTTCCGCCGCCGAGGAGCAGTATCGTACCGCTCTCGAGCAGGTCAACCGCTTTGTCCCTGACGTAGCAGTCTGCCGCTGTACCCATGCCGCCCGCGGTCATTGTCTGAGCGCTGACGCCCATTTTCTCGAGCGAACCTTCTATCGCCAGAGCGTTAATCGTAGTCGCCAGCATACCCATAGAGTCCGCCCGCGTGCGTTCGATCCTCCCCTGGCCGTCCTTCTCGCCGCGCCAAATGTTTCCGCCGCCCACCACTACCGCTACCTGCACGCCCATATTGACACATTCGCGCAGAGCTTCGCAAATCGAATCGATGACAGAAAAATCAAGTCCCCGGCCCGCGCTGCCGGCAAGCGCTTCTCCGCTTATCTTCACAAGTATCCGCTTATACACAGGCTCCATGAGAACCTCCCTCTGAAAGCTTTTACTCATTTTAATATAAACGGCCCCGATTTGAAAGAGTAATTTTGTTAATTGTCGTTTTTTCACCGGCAGCCTCCCCGGTCCGCAAGTTTCCGCAATGCACAAAAACCGCCGGCGTCGGGCTTGAAAAAACAGCAGAAAGGCGTATAATATACAAAACTTACAGGTATGTAGTATCAGATTCCGGAGGAGCAATATGGCGGAAGAGGCGAAAAACTTTATACACGCGTTTATTGAAGAGGATATTGGGCCGGGAGGCGCTTTTGAGGGGATGCAGGTCCACACACGGTTCCCGCCCGAACCCAACGGTTACCTGCATATCGGCCACTGCAAGGCTCTTGTCATAGATTTCGGAACCGCGGAAAAATACGGCGGGCTATGCAACCTGCGAATGGACGACACAAATCCTGTCCGCGAGGATGAGGAATACGTGGATGCGATCAAAGAGGATATCCACTGGCTCGGTTTTGACTGGGGCGACCGCTTTTATTACGCCTCCGATTATTTTGAGCAGACTTACGAGTACGCTCTCGAACTTATCGGCAAGGGCCTGGCCTACGTCTGCGAACTCAAGCCCGAACAGATGAGGGAGTATCGCGGAGACCTCACGACGAGTGCTCGCAGCCCCTGGCGTGACCGCCCCATTGAGGAGAACTTCGATCTGTTCCGCCGCATGCGCGCGGGTGAATTCCCCGACGGAGCCATGACGCTGAGGGCAAAGATCGACCTCTCTTCCGGGAACTTCAATATGCGCGACCCCGTCCTGTACCGCATAATCCATAGGTCGCACCACCACACCGGCGACAAGTGGTGCATCTATCCGATGTATGATTTCGCGCACCCCATACAGGACGCGATCGAGGGCGTTACGCATTCGCTGTGCTCTCTTGAATACGAGTCACATCGCCCGCTCTACAACTGGGTGCGGGACAATATCTCCTGCAAAAACAAACCCCGCCAGATCGAGTTTGCCCGCCTGAACATGACGAATACCGTCTTGTCAAAGCGCAAACTGCGCTTGCTCGTTGAAAACGGCCTCGTGGACGGCTGGGACGACCCGAGAATGCCCACCCTGTGCGGGCTGCGCCGCCGGGGCTACACTCCGGCTTCAATCAGGGATTTCTGCGAGCGGATCGGCGTCGCCAAATCCAGCAGCGTTGTGGACTACTCTTTTCTTGAGCACTGCCTGCGGGAGGACATGAACATGAACGCGTCGCGCGTCATGGCAGTGCTCAGGCCCGTCAAGCTTGTTATAACCAATTACCCCGATGATAAGACCGAGGTCTTTGATATCGAGAATAATCCCAACAGGCCCGAAGAGGGTACCAGGCCCGTCACGTTCTCGCGCGAGCTCTGGGTCGAGCGCGAGGATTTCATGGAGATCCCCGTCAGTAAGTATTTCCGTCTGTACCCGGGCGGGGAAGTACGCCTGAAAGGCGCTTACGTCATCAGGTGTACCGGCTGCGAAAAGGCTCCCGACGGTACTGTTGCCGCGATATACGCCGAGTACGACCCCGACAGCAGGGGCGGCAACCCCTCCGACGGCCGCAAGATACGCGGTACGATCCACTGGGTGGACAGCCGCACCGCGCTGGATGCTCAGGTTAGGTTATACTCCGAACTCTTCACGGATCCCGACCCGGACTCTGCGGACAAAGATTTTCTTACGCTCATTAACCCCTCGTCCCTTGAGATCCTCGACGGGTGCAAGGTGGAAGCTTCCCTCAGGGGCGCGCTGCCCGGCCAGTCGTTCCAGTTTTTGCGTCAGGGATACTTTACGCCGGACAGCAAGTTCAGCACACCCGACAACCTGGTGTTCAACCGCTCTGTCTCGTTGAAAGACAGCTTCAAGCTGCCCGGTTGATCGACTGGCGTTTTCACGCGATACTGCAGATTCCGCGCACGAAACAGCGGATTTCGGGGCATAATGTGCCCGCTTGATCATATTGTGGCGTTTTCCGTATCGTCTGCATATGATGGCGCGAGGTGATGCGGATGGCGATACTGACCGACGCGGTGATTTCCGCGCTTGCCGTACTGGGCGCGTATATGCTCTTGTGGATGTTCTGGTCCGCGTTCAAAGGCCGCGAACTGCCCGGAAAGGGCGAGATCCTTACAGCTCTTCTCAGAGTCAGCGGCGGCGCCCCTTCAATGCAGCATACGGTAGACAGCCTGATTTCGTTTCGGAGCTGCGGCATCGCCGAATACGATATTATAATCCTGGATGAAGGCCTCGACCCCGTCGCGCTTGATATCGCCCGCCGATTGGCCGCGAAACCGGGCGTAACACTGTTTTCCCCTCAGGAGACAAATGATAGATGGATGAATGCTCTTACGAACTTGAAGGAACCGTCGAAAGCGTAGTGTACCACAACCGGGAAAACGGCTACTGCGTGCTGCGCCTTGAGACACCGGACGGCACGGCCACAGCTGTCGGTACGATCCCGATGGCTGTGCCCGGTGAGCGGCTGCTGCTTCAGGGCCGCTGGATCACCCACGCGGCCTACGGAGAACAGTTTAAAGCGGAGTATGCGGAGCGCTCCACGCCGAAAGGCCGGAGCGCTATCTTTGCGTATCTGTCCTCCGGAGCGATCCGCGGGCTCGGCGAAAAAACGGCGCGCCGGATTGTGGACAAGTTCGGAGACGACGCCCTGAACATCATCGAGCACGAGCCTGAAAAACTCACCTCGATAAAAGGCATCACACACGAAAAAGCGATGCAGTTTAATGAGGAATTCAGGCGACAGGCCGGCCTTAGGAGGCTGACCGAGCTGCTGTCCGCTTTCGGCCTGTCTCCTTTCATCTCGATGAAGCTCTACTCCGGCTACGGCAACAGCGCCGTTGATGTCCTGAAAAATGACCCTTATATACTCACAAGTCCCGAATTCGGGGCCCCGTTTCACAGTGTGGACGAGTTTGCCCTCTCCCTTGGCATCCCGCGGGACGACCCCCGCAGGGCTGCGGGGGCCCTGCTGTTTGAACTCAGGCACAATACCACGAACGGCCACGTTTTTTTGCCGTACAATAAGCTGGCAGGAGCAGCATGCGAGCTGCTCGACTCGTCTTCGGACGTCGTGGGCCCTGCTCTCGACTCGCTGATCGAGCGGGGGCAGATAATTTTTGAGGACGTGGCGGGCGAGCACGCCTGCTACCTTCCCCCTCTGTATTTTGCCGAATCGACAGCAGCCGCGAAACTGAAAAAAATGGCGGTATCTAGGCCCGATAATCCCGCAAACATCGATTCTCTCATCGAAAAAGTCAGGACAGGTATGGAGATAGATTTTGCCGAAGGCCAGATGGATGCCATTTTGCTCGCCGCCGGATCACAGATCATGCTCCTGACCGGCGGGCCGGGCACCGGCAAGACGACCACCGTCAAGGGGATAATCAGGCTGTATGAGTCCATGGGGCTGAAAGTGGCTCTGGCTGCTCCGACAGGCAGAGCCGCAAAACGCATGAGCGAGCTCAGTTCCTCAAGCGCCGCCACCCTGCACCGCCTGCTGCAGGCTCAGTCAGGTGCCGCCGATCAAACGATCTTTATCAGGGACGCATATAATCCACTGCGGTTTGACGCCGTCATACTCGACGAGACGTCTATGGTCGACATCGAGCTTATGAGCGCCCTGCTGAACGCTCTCACCCCCGACTGCCGGCTTGTGATGATCGGAGACCCCGACCAGCTCCCCTCCGTTGGCCCGGGCAGGCTCCTGAGCGACCTCATTCGCAGCGGAACCATACCGACGGTCAGACTGACGGAAGTTTTCAGGCAGGCGCAGGACAGCGGGATAGTGTCTGCCGCGCACGGCATCTGCCGCGGAGAAGCGCCGTCAAAACGTTCGGGTTCCGACCTCTTCTTCCTGTCGCGCCCGAATCCTGAGGAGGCGGCAAGGACCGTTGTCGAATTGTGCGCCGAGCGGCTGCCCGCAAAGATGGGTATTCCCGCAAATCAGATCCAGACCATCACGCCCACCCGAAAAGGGCCCTGCGGCAGCGTCAGACTCAACGCTCTCCTTCGGGAGGCGCTCAACCCGCCGTCACGCGACAAAGCCGAGCTTCGCTTCGGCGAGTCTGTTTTCCGCAGGGGCGACAGGGTCATGCAGATACGCAACAACTATGATCTCACCTGGATCGGCGATACGGCCGGGACCGGTGTTTTCAACGGCGACATAGGCACGATCATTTCGGTTGATACATATGCGGGTATCGTGACCGTGGATTTCGACGACCACATCGTCGATTATACGCCGGACGATCTGTCCGATCTTGAACCGGCCTGGGCAATAACCGTCCACAAGGCTCAGGGGAGCGAGTTCAGAGCAGTTGTCTTCGCTGTCTGCGCCGTGCCGAGGCCGCTGGAGATCCGCAGCCTGTTTTATACAGGCGTAACAAGGGCTCAGGAACTGCTCATCATTGCGGGCGATGAGAACGCGGTGGCGCGCATGTGCTCCAACGACAGGCAGCGCAACAGGTACAGCGGCCTTCGGGCCCGCCTCGCGGGAGCGTAGCGCGAATGGCCGCCTCATCTTTGATCAAAGGCTTTCTGGACCGGCTCTTCCCTCCCAGGTGCGTTTTTTGCCGCAGGGTGATCGCGGACCGGCGGGATTGCGTCTGCGAGCGCTGCAGCGATACCGTTCGCAGGAATATCGTTGTAAAGATCAACGGCGTGGTTTTTTGCAGAGGCTGCGCCGTGCCTTTCATATATGACGGACTTGTCCGTTCCGCCCTGCTGCGCTACAAATTCCGCGGATTTCGCCACTACGCGGCCTGTTTCGGCTCTTATATCGCCGAATGTGCTCTCAAGCGTTTCGGAGCCGCATTCGACCTTGTCACATGGGTCCCGGTGAGCGCCAAACGTGCAAGACAGCGCGGTTACGACCAGGCTGAGCTGCTGGCGCAAGCTGTATCGCAGTCGCTCGGAATCCCGGCTGCGGCCGCGCTCATAAAGACAGTCGACAATCCCGCTCAATCCGCTATAAAAGGCGCCGGAGCGAGGCGGGCGAACGTGAAAGGAGTCTATCTTCCCTCCCCGGATTTTCCCGCAGCGGGCCTTCGCGTGCTGCTTATCGACGACGTTATAACGACAGGCGCCACCATCAGCGAAGCGGCGCGCGCTCTTCTTACCGCGGGCGCGGAAGAAGTATTCGCAGGCGCGCTCGCGAGGGCAAAATAATCGGGAGCGCTCAAGCCTCTTTTCCACTTGTTTTTACCCGCAGGATGATATAAATTTGTATATGTGCCTGTTTTCGCGCGGGCATCATACCGATCCGTAAGGAATTCGATTCCTTTTGGCTATAATTTATTGTCTGCCGGACAGGTCTCAGCGCGGTCGACGGGAGGCCTATCCGGTACGCTTGGGATATTTTTATCTCGCGCAGGAAAAGGAATGGTTACTGCATGTTCAGATTCAGATTCAAGAATGACATCGGCATCGACCTCGGCACCACGAATATTCTCGTATACGTGCGCGGCCGAGGCATAGTGCTGCGCGAACCTTCCATCGTGGCCCTCGATAAAGCGACCGGCCGGCTGCTGAAGATCGGCGAGGAGGCGCAAAAGATGCTGGGGCGCACGCCGGGCGGCATTGTCACTATCCGCCCGCTGAGCGACGGAGTCATCTCCGACTACGAGATGACGGAGCGCATGCTCAGGGAATTCATCCGCAGAGTGACGGGCTTCCGCCTGTTTAAACCGAGGGTGCTCATTTGCGTTCCCGGAGCCGTAACGGAGGTCGAAGAGCGCGCCGTCATCGACGCGGGCATCCAGGCGGGCGCAAGGCGCGTATATCTGATCGAGGAGTCCCTGGTAGCGGCTGTAGGCGCGAACATCGATATATCCCACCCCGATGGCCATATGATCGTCGATATCGGAGGCGGCACGACAGATATAGCCGTGCTGTCGCTCAACAGCATCGTCGAGGACGCATCCATCAAGGTGGCGGGGGACGCATTCAACGAGGCGCTTATCAAATATATAAAGCGCAGGCACAACGTTCTTATCGGGGAACAGACGGCCGAAGAGCTGAAGATCGCCATAGGCTGCGTATTTCCCAGACCCGAGCAGCTCAGCCGCGAAGTCAAGGGTCGCTGCCTGCTCACAGGCCTGCCGCGGGTCGTGACGATCACGTCATCGGAGACGATAGATGCGTTTGAAGAGGTCTGCACAAAGATAATAGAGGCTATTCACGGGGTGCTCGAGCGCACGCCGCCCGAGCTTGTCGGCGATATTTCCGCAAACGGCATCGTTCTGTCGGGAGGCGGAAGCCTCCTCTGGGGCATGGACAAGACAGTTGAAGCCCGCATAGGCATACAGACGCGTATAGCCGACGACGCCCTGTCCTGCGTCGCCTACGGTACCGGCAAATTCCTCGATAAGCTCGGACAGATGCGTGACGGCACCGTCAATTTCCTGCGCCGGAGGCAGCTGGCCCGCGGATAGATATATATAACAGGTCAGCGGAGATATTATGTCAACTAATAAACAGCGGAGGGCCGCCATCGCACAGATGGTGGTCTGCGCGATACTTTGGAGCACCGCAGGCATACTGATAAAACTGGTCGACTGGAACCCGTTTGTTATCGCGGGCTACCGCGGCCTTTTTGCAGCCGTTACGGTCGGCGTTTATATGGCCGTTACGAAACATAAACCGGTCGTGACAAAAGACGTCCTGATCTCCGCCTTTTTTCTGGCGGCCACTTTCTTTTGTTTTGTCGCCTCGAACAAAATGACGAGCGCGGCAAACGCGATCGTTCTGCAGTTCACCTCACCGATCTTCATAACGGTTTTTTCCGCCGTTTTCTTTCGCCAAAGATACTCTGCCTCCGATTACCTCACCGTCTTTCTGACTTTCTGCGGCATCGCCGTTTTCTTCCTCAGCGGCCTTGGGCAGGGCCGGACGGCCGGGAACCTTGTCGGAGTACTTGCCGGTATTTTTATGGCCGGGATGTACTTGTCTGTGGGCAGGACCGACAGCTCGCAGAAAATGAGCGGAATACTCTTCGGCCAGGTCCTCACGGCGGTTATCGGTATCCCGTTTTCGTTCTTTGCGAAATGGTCCCCCTCTCCGGTCGACTTCATTTACGTCGCCGTTCTCGGTATCGTCCAGATAGGCATTCCGTACATACTTCTGGCCTGCGCAATAGTCCACTGCCCGCCGCTCTCGTGCAGCCTTATCGGTGCGCTCGAGCCGCTGCTCAACCCGATATGGGTGCTCATCTTTAACGGCGAGCGCCCGGACATCCTCTCCGCTGTCGGGGGCGTCATCGTGATCGGCGCCGTCACCGCGCAGTGCATACTCCAGGACAAAAGGGCAAGCCGCTCGCAGGGCACCGCAGCCGAGACATCCGGCCGGTGATAACTCAAAGCTCAGTATTTATAATAAACTGCATGAGAGCCGGGAACATCATCTCGATGCTCCCGGCTTTTTGTATTTTCCCCTTGACATTATCTGCTACAGTTGTAGAATGATTATATACTACAATTGTAGAGGTAACGTGAATGGAGAACGCAATATGCAGGCTGCCGGACGCTGAGTTCGAGGTCATGCAGGCCGTATGGGATTGCCCGCCGCCCGTGTCAAGAGCAGATATCGAGCGCGTTTTATGCCGCAGGCGTAAAATGGCAGCCACGACCATACTGACGCTGCTTTCGCGCCTTGCGGAGCGCGGGGCGCTGTCCGTTGATAAACAGGGAAAAAGCAACGTATATACGCCCGTCTTCTCCCGCGGCGAATATCTGGCCGCTCAGAGCCGGCGGTTTTTGAAAAAGCTCTGCGGCGGCGATATTAATGTTTTCGCCGCCGCGCTGTGCGACAGCGGCCTGAGCCGCGACGAGATAGAAAAATTACGCTGCCTTCTTGAAAGAGGCGAACTATGACCATATATCAGACTCTCATCGGTACCATCCTGGGCGTCGCGGCTGCCGTCGCATACAACGCACGCCGCAAGGAAGAGGAAAAGCTTGCAGTCGGCAGCATTAAGCCGGGGCGGAAGACCTGTCTTATTGAACCTCTTGCGCTCCCCGCGACGCTTGCGCTCTGCTTTGCGCTGCTTCTGATCGCCGGCGGCCCGGGCGCACTGAAGCTCATCTATCCCAATCTCGGGCTGCTCGTTATCCATATAAGCTTGTACTATGCGCTGCTGCTCCTGCTGCTCGTTCCGCTGAGAAGGATCATCAGCGCCGGGGCGTGTGCCGCGCTGTGGCTCCTGCCGACACTTCTGTACTTTTTTGTTTGGATCTCCGGTCACGAGATGCGGCCCGTGTTCGTTATCACGCTGCCGCGAAGATTACTGCCCGCATTAACGGCAGTATGGGCCGCAGGGTTCATCACTGTCATGCTGTGGCAGCTTGTATCCCATCTGCGTATTCGCGGCCGAATCCTGCGCGGCGCAACAGAGCTTGAGAATGAAGCCGTCCTTGTAAAGTGGAAAAACGGGCTGAGGCGGCACGGAATAAAGACCGATATTCCCATCGCAGAGTCGACTGCAGTGAGTACTCCCCTGACTGTAGGTTGTTTTACGCGCACCATGCGGCTTGTCTTGCCGCGAAGCGGCTACACTGACAGAGAACTTGATATGATCTTTCGCCATGAGCTTCGCCACATTCTGCGCTGTGACACCCGCACAAAGCTGTTTCTGGCCTTTTACACGGCTATGTGCTGGTTTAACCCGCTTGCATGGATCGCGCGGAGGAAAGTAGCGGCCGACCTCGAACTGAGCTGTGACGAGGCAATACTCTCGGGCGCGGACGATAATACGCGCAAAGAGTATGCGAAGCTGCTGCTCATGAGCGCCGGAGACGGTCGGGGCTGCACAACCTGCCTGTCGGCCGCTCCCGGAACTCTGCGCTACAGGCTTCGCAACGTTGTCAAGCCGGCAAAACGCCTCCCGGGCGGAGTTTTCATCTCCGTTGCATTGTTTGTTCTCATCTCCGCTTACGGAGCCGTCGGGCTTGCCGACGGTTCGAAGTCCGTGCAGACGCTGATATTCGACAGGGCCCCGCCCGCCATCGTGATCGACAGAGTGGTCGCCTACAACGGGACAGGCCGCTCATCCGGCTATCGCACGATACACGGCTATGACGGCGCGGCGCTGACCGGATATATTTCCTCTCTGCGCGCCAGGCAGGTATACGCCGGAAATTACGAAGAGGGTAATGAACGCCGGTTATACGTTGATTACGCCGAGGCCGTCGACGGAAATACAGTGAGCCTGACTCGTATCGCTTTGGGCGGCGGGCTGATATTCGCCGATATCCCCTACGACGATTCCCGTGAGATCACTTATATCATAGACGGAGCGGTCGACTGGGAGTACATCGACTCGCTCCTCGATTATGACGCGCCGGATCCGGACCCGGCGCCCGAACCGCCGAAAATGCTCGTATACCTGTCAGGCCCCGAGCACTCCGAAGCCGAACCGCTGTATGCCCAGAGCCGGGTTTTGTCGGTCACCGACGCTGCAGGCCGCAGGGAACCCGAGTACGAATACTCCGGCGTCGGGGGCGGCTTCGGCGCGATGCTGACAGAGGCGAGGCTCGGATTCAGCTATCCTCCCTCAGAGTTCTCGGTAACCGTGGAGAACTGGGACAGGAGCGCACGTTTTACTTTAAGCTCCGCCGAGCTTGACGGCATGGTGCTGCCTCTCACCCCATACAGCGCGCACTACACCGTCCGCGGCAGCTTTGACACCGTCAGGGACACCCATTACGAGATGGAGTTCTACTTCGATATAGGCCAGCCGGCCGACGAGGAGTTGTGGAGAACGTACTGACAAGGACCCAAAAGCGGGCATGACCGGAGTCATGCCCGTTTACAGACAGCAAAAGCATAATTCTCAGACCTCTGTCCTTTCGCAGCGCGAAAGAAATTCCAGAAACCGTGTTGCGTGTGCGTGACCGATTTTTGGAATTTGAACGTGCCTTCTCCTCGAGGAGAAGGTGACGAACGAAGTGAGGCGGATGAGGTGGCATCCCGGCGGAAAGAACATAAACACCTCATCCGGTCGGCTCCGACTACCACATTCCCCTCCAAGGGGAAGGCTTTTTGCCACAGCAGCGGCGATGTCTTTCCCCTGTCCGTTTCAAAGAACGCATGTTCTTTGAAACGATTACTACTCATACATCGGCTTTTTTTCAGGAGATGCTCATGTTGGCGTATCCGTTGATGTCAAGAGAGGCGACGTTGCCGCTCAGATATTCGTAATACGCCTGACAGGCTATCATGGCGGCATTGTCGCCGCAGAGCTTCAGGGGCGGGGCGAACAGCCTGAACCCGTATTCCGTACATGCCGCCCGGAGGTCGGAACGCACACGGGAATTGGCGGCGACGCCGCCGCAGACACATATGTTCTTATACCCTGTCCTTTGCGCCGCTTTTATAGTGCGCGGCACGAGCTCACCGCTCACGGCGGCGGCAAAAGAAGCGGCAAGCGAAGGCGCGTCCAGCTCTATGCCCTTCTGGGCCGCGTTATGGATCGTATTTATCACCGCCGTCTTCAGGCCGGAAAAAGACATATCAAGATCGTTCCCCTGGACCTGCGCCCGGGGCAGCGCATATTTTGTACTGTCACCCGTCTGGGACAGCCTGTCGAGCTCGGCGCCGCCGGGGTACGGAAGTCCGAGAGCTCTGGCGCATTTATCAAAGCACTCCCCCGCCGCGTCGTCGCGCGTCGTGCCGAGGACCTCGATCTGTGTATAACCCCTGACGTCGACGATCAGGCTGTGCCCTCCCGAGACTACGAGCGCAAGAAACGGCGGCTCAAGCTCGGGGAAAGCGATATAGTTCGCAGCGATGTGCCCCCGCATATGGTGCACGGCTATAAGAGGCTTGTCAAGAGCGAAAGCGGCGCCTTTTGCGAAGTTAAGGCCGACGAGCACGGCGCCGATAAGGCCCGGAGCGTACGTCGCGGCGACGGCGTCAACATCCTTCTTGCCGATACCGGCCTCGGCAAGCGCCATATCCGCAAGACCCGCGACTGCCTCGATATGTCTTCTGGAAGCGATCTCGGGTACGACCCCGCCGTAAACAGCGTGCAGATCAGCCTGCGAGAGCACCTGGTCAGACAGGATAACGCGGCCGTTTTCACTTATAGCCACGGCAGTCTCATCACAGGAACTCTCAACCGCCAGAATAATCATTCTTTTCACCTTTGTTCAGAAATTTTGTCATGAGGACCGCGCCCTCACGGGGACTGTCGTAATACCCGGGCCTGAAGCCGACCCGCTCAAAACCGCTTTTTTCATAGAGGGCGATAGCCGGAGCGTTATTCTCGCGCACTTCAAGCATCAGCTTTTCAATATTATGCTCCGACGCGTATCTGTCAAGCTCGTCCATCAGAGCGATGCCCGCTCCGCGATTTCTGTATCCGGGGTCAACCGCCACATTGCCCACATACCCTTCATCGGCGACAAACTGCACGTTCAGGTATCCGATGAGTTTCTCACCCTCAAAGCATCCCAGCCACCTCTGCGTGGGATCTTCAATAGAATAGACGAGAGTCTCGCGGCTCCACGGGACGCTGAAACAGAGCGTCTCCAGTTCCTCCACCCTGTCAAGCTGCTCTGTACCGATCTCGCGAACGTTCATTATGCCTCCCGTTTCAACTCAACGTCAATTCTTTGCTTCGTACCAGCTCTTGCCTGTGCCCGCGTCCGCCTTCAGCGGGGCCAGAAGTTTAATTACGCCCTCCATCTTGCCCGTCACGAGGGTCCTGACGTATTCTGCCTCATCCTCGGGCGCCTCCACGATCAGTTCGTCGTGCACCTGCAGCAGGAGCCTCGAGCGCAGGCCTTCTTCCGAAAGCGCCCTGTCCACGGCGATCATCGCGAGCTTGATTATGTCCGCCGCGGTGCCCTGAATAGGCGCGTTCAGCGCGACGCGCTCGCCGAACGAACGAATATTGTAGTTGGGTGATTTGAGCTCCGGCAAGTACCTGCGGCGGCCGTACAGTGTGGATACGTACCCCTGGACAGCGGCCTGCTTCTTGATGCGTTCCATATATGACCGTACGCCGCTGAAGCGCTCGAGGTAGGCGTCCATATAGCGCCTGGCCTCCGCACGCGGTACACCGAGATCCTGGCCGAGTGCGAAATCAGATATCCCGTAAACTATACCGAAGTTCACGGCCTTCGCGCTCCTGCGCATATGCGGCGTCACGTCCTCGACTCTCACGCCGAAGACCTGGGCGGCAGTTGTCTTGTGTATGTCGGCGCCTTGTGAAAACGCCTCGATCATGTTCTCGTCTTCCGATATATGCGCCAGAACGCGCAGCTCTATCTGAGAATAATCCGCGTCAATGAGCACGTATCCCGGCGGCGCGATAAAAAACCTGCGAAGTTCGCTTCCGAGCTCGCCCCGGACCGGAATATTCTGAAGATTCGGATCCGTTGAGCTGAGCCTGCCGGTGGACGTCACCGTCATGTTCAGTTTTGTGTGTATCCGCCCGTCCTGCCCTATGACCTTCAGCAGCCCCTCGGCATAGGTGCTCTTGAGCTTGCTCAGTTTCCTGTAATTGATGATGTGCTGCACTATCTCATGGCGGTCCGCGAGTTTTTCAAGCACTTCAATATCCGTAGAATACCCGGATTTCGTCTTCTTAACGTGAGGCAGGCCCAGTTTGTCAAACAGAACGGCGCCGAGCGCCTTTGTTGAGTTGATATTGAATTCCTCTTCAGCCAGCGCGTATATGCTCTGCTGCTCCACCGCGACATTCTGCTCGAGCCACGCGCCGAAATGCTCCAGGCCCTCCCTGTCGACAAGAAAGCCGGCGCGCTCCATCCGGGCGATGACAGCCGTGAGAGGGAGCTCCATGTCATAGTACAGGATGTTCATACCGAGCTCTTCAAGCTTCGGTTTGAGTTTTTGCTCAAGCTCCCATACACTGAGGGCCCGCAGCCCCGCCGCCGCCGCGGCCTCCTCGGGGCTCCCGCCCGCGGGATCGGGCAATATCCTGCCCAGATCGGCCTGCGCGCATTTTTCAACGGAATAATCGGAACGGGACGGGTCTATAAGATAGGCGGCAAGTGACGTATCGAAAACGACTGTCTCTGCCCCGTCCGTGCCGAACTGCGACAGCTGCTCCTTTACGGCGTGCCCGACCTTCTGAACGCCTGACTCCAGGAACTCTTTCATCGCACCGTCAGGGCCGTTCTCATACTCATTCATATTCAGTGCGCGCCATTCACCGCCGCTTCCGGCGCAAAGAACGCCCGCATAAACCGAATAATACGCCTTTTCCAGCCCGCCGACATAATCGAAAAACTCTCCTCGGGTCAGGATCCGGGTCTCCGGGCTGTCATGGGCCTGTGTGTCCGGAGCGGTCCCCGGGATTGCTATCTCAAGCCTGTCTATGAGCCTTTTCAGCTCAAGCTTTTCCAGCAGCTCCAGGAGTTTTTTATCGTCTCTGCCCGTTGTGACGATCTCCTCCGGGTCAAAGTCGACGGGCGCCGAGCAGTCTATCGTCGCCAGCCACTTTGAGAGCCTGCACTGCTCTTCACCGGCTCGCAGCTTATTCGCTACGCCCGGGCTTATGCCGGGCCACGGTGAGGCCGCGTAAAGGCTGTCAATATCCCCGAAACGGCGGACAAGCTCCAGCGCCGTCTTCTCGCCGATCCCGGTGACGCCGGGGATATTGTCCGAACTGTCGCCCATAAGCGCCTTGAGGTCTGTCAGCAGGCGCGGTGGAAAGCCGTACTCCTGAAAAAACGTCTCCGGAGTGTACAACTTATCTGAGCTGACGCCGCCTTTCGAAAGCACCAGCCGCACGCTGGTATTCTCGTCCGCCAGCTGAAGGCTGTCCCTGTCCCCGGTCACGACGACGCAGGAATGCCCCCCCTCGCCCAGCATACGTGCGACCGTACCCAGAATATCGTCGGCCTCCCACCCGGGCAGCTCCATCCGCCTTACGCCGAGCGCGTCCAGTATCTGCTTCAGATACGGTAGCTGCAGCGCGAGCTCGTCCGGCATGCCCTTGCGCTTTGCTTTGTAACCCTCGTAACGCTCTTTTCTAAACGTCGGCTCAATGGTGTCAAACGCCACGCATACGCCGTCGCAGGGTTCCTCGGCAAGCAGCCTGAGGTAAATATTCAAGAATCCGAAGATCGCATTTGTGGGCAGGCCCTCTTTGTTGCTCAGCGGCCTGATGGCATAGAACGCCCTGTTTATGAGGCTGTTCCCGTCAAGCGCCAGTAGCTTCATGCGCAGCTCCTTTCAATGCCAGGACTCGTCCGCTTCCCGCATGTGCCGGGCGGCGGCGTCCACATAAATCCACATAAAATGGTTCTTTGCCGCCATCGCCGAATTTTCGCACGCGACTGACGGGCATATTATACAGGTTGCCCTGAAAGAGTTCAGGGCAGCTTGTATGACAGTGTTTATTATAATCCGTCAGCCGCAGATTGTAAAAACAATTATTACGCTTTTCTCCATTTAACACCCTGCGGGGTGTCTTCGAGAATAACGCCCATACTCTTCAGTTCATCTCGGATCCGGTCTGCTTCGGAGAAATTTCTGGCTTTGCGGGCAGCCTGGCGTTCTTCGATGAGCTGCCGCACTCTCTCGTCAAGGCTCTCTTCTTTTTTGCCGTAGAGAAGGCCCAGCACTCCGGTGAGTTCGGAGAGCTTTTCAAGACAGGCTCCCGCAAATGCTTTTGTCGGGTCGTTCGCAACGGCCGTGTTTATCTCGCGGACCATCTCAAATACCGCAGAGAGGGCGTCGGCCGTGTTCATATCGTCGTCCATCGCCTCTTCAAAAGCTTTTTTATATGCGGCAAGCTCCCCGAGTCGGGCTTTTTCTGCTTCGCGCATATCCCCGTCCGCACCGTTATTCATAAGAAACTCAAGATTTCCTTTTGTGGTGTACAGCCTCTCGAGCGCCGCTGCCGATTGCTCGAGGCTCTCTGCGGAGTAGTTGAGAGGGCTCCTGTATGACGCGGAGAGCATGAAGAATCGGATAGCCTCATAGCCGTAGGCCTGGGCTGCGTCTCGCACCGTAAAGAAATTTCCGAGGGACTTCGACATCTTCTTGTTGTCTATGCTCAGGAATCCGTTGTGGAGCCAGTAGTTGACGAATTTACTGCCGTTTGCGCACTCGCTCTGCGCTATCTCGTTTTCATGGTGGGGAAAGATCAGATCCTGACCGCCGCAATGTATGTCGATCGTCTTTCCCAGATAGCGGTTCGACATGGCAGAACACTCGATGTGCCAGCCGGGGCGCCCCTCGCCCCACGGGGACGGCCACGCCGGCTCCCCGGGTTTGGAGGCCTTCCAGAGCGCAAAGTCGACAGGCGACTCCTTTGCCTCGCTGACCTCGACACGCGCACCGGCTTCCAGCTCGTCAAGCGGCTGGCGGGACAACGCGCCGTAATTTTTGAAGGCATTTGTCCTGAAGTAGACGTCGCCCCCGGAAACGTACGCATACCCCTTATCGATCAGTTTTTTGACCATATCGATGATCTCACCGATATTCTCAGTGGCTTTCGGGTGGACATCGGCGCGGAGCACCCCCAAGCCGTCTGCGTCTTTAAAATACTCTTCGATATATTTCCGGGCGATCTCGTCGGAGGAGGCGCCCTCCTCGTTCGCTCGGCGGATGATCTTGTCGTCAACGTCCGTAAAGTTCTGTACGAACGTGACCTTGTATCCCTTGTAGGTGAAATACCTGCGCAGCACGTCGAAAATGATCATCGGGCGGGCGTTGCCGACATGGATCAGGTTATAGACCGTCGGGCCGCAGATGTACATTTTCACCTCGCCCGGAACGATCGGAATAAACTCCTCTTTTTTGCCCGAGAGCGTGTTGTACAGCTTCACTATTACCATTCCTTTCTAAGCTCATTTCTGATCAGCTGCCCGTAAGGGCGCCGCTTGGGACGGCTCTGTTTCCCGGAAAATAAAAACCGCCCCTCTGAAAGAGAGGCGGGTCGATCGACTCGCGGTTCCACTCTCGTTTATCACTCTAGCCTTGCGGCGCGGCACTGACGCGGCCTCACGGGGGGCATTTCCTCCCCCGCGCTCCCGGGCGCACTTGGCCGCTCTTTGTTTGCGGGCACGCTCTCAGCAGACTGCGCTCCTCTCTGTACACAAAAAGCGGTTACTCTTCCCGTTCATAGCGACGCAACGTATGATATCACGCAGTCCGCGGCTCTGTCAAGCGCGAGGCGTGAGATCCGTGTTCTGTCAATTATCCGTATACCGGGCGGCACTAATATCACATATTATATGCGCTCGCCGAGGATCTCGCCTTCCGACAATTCCTTCGCAAGCACCCTGACAAAGGAACCCTCCGGCACTTTTTTGCGGGACCTGAACCGGACCTGCTCGTCAATTCCCGGGGAATCGGCCCCGCTCCTGCCGAAGTATACGCCGCGGTCCGGGTCATAACCCTCGCACAAGACGTTGATCTCGGTGTTAAGGCGGCTGAGATTGTATTCATACATTATGCGCTCCTGGAGCCTCTGGAGTATCTCCACACGCGAAAGCGCCGTCTCCTCCGGTACCTGACAGGGCATCGAGGCCGCCTTGGTTCCCTCCTGAGGGGAGAACGCGAAGAAACCGGCCCGCTGAAACCTGTGGCGGCTCAGAAAATCACACAGCTCCCGGAATTCCTCTTCACCCTCGCCGGGCAGCCCGCAGATGATCGACGTTCTCAGTACAGCGTCCGGCGCGCTCGCGCGGATCTTCCCGAGCAGAGTTTCAAGCTCCGATTTCGTCGTCCGCCTGTTCATGCTCCGCAGTATCGCGTCATTGACGTGCTGTATCGGAAGATCGAAGTATTTTAGTATCTTCGCCTCGCCCGCAATGACCTCTAAGAGCTCGTCCGTGATCTCATCGGGATACAGATAGTGCAGTCTCACCCACTCGATGCCCTCTATCCCGCAAAGCCTTCTGAGCAGCTCCGAAAGAGAAGACCCGTCTCGAAGATCCCGTCCGTACCGGGTCACGTCCTGCGCTATCAGGATCAATTCCTTTGTTCCGCTCCTCGCAAGGCCCCGGGCTTCGTCAAGGACTTCGTCCATCGTTCTGCTGCGGTAGCGCCCGCGGATAGAGGGGATCACGCAGTAGGCGCAGCGGTTGTCGCAGCCCTCGGCGATCTTCAGATACGAGTACCACTTCGGCGTCGTAACAAGGCGGGGAACATCGGGCACGGGTCCGTCGATCTCCCCCAGCAGTTTCGGCTTTTCACCGCTGAGCACCTCGTCCACGACACGGTTGATCTCGCTGTAGCTGCCCGTCCCCAAAATACCGTCCACTTCCGGCAGTTCCGAAAGTATCTCGTCCGGGTGCCGCTGCGCAAGACAACCTGCGACGATTATCTTAAAATCATGTCCGCCGTCGCGCAGTCTGGCGAGAGAAAGGATATGCTCGATGGCCTCCGTCTTGGCAGAGTCAATGAATCCGCAGGTGTTCAGTATGACGACGTCGGAATATTCGGGGTCCGTCGTCTCATGGCCCGCCTGTGTCAGAAGCCACAGCATCTGCTCGCTGTTTACCGTATTCTTCTCGCACCCGAGCGAGATAAGCGAGATCTTCGCCATAGATTTTATTCCTCCGGGATATCGTCAGTTATTCCGCGGATCTGCGCTCTTATATCTTCCCAGTCGAATCCCCTGCGGTAAAGGGCGTCCGCGGCCCTCCTGACCTCTTTGGGATCCGGATGGTCGGGCAGATGGCGCGACAGGTAACGCATTATTGCGTCCTTTGGGTCCGGCATATCGGAGAGCGCGCTGTCCCAGATATCCCGCGGTACGCCCCTCGCGCGAAATTCCTGCATCACGCGCCCGCGGCCGTAACCCTTCGCGGCGTATACGCGAACAAGGCTGCGGGCAAACTCATGCTCGTTCACGACCCCCAGTTCTTCCATGCGCTCGGCCGCGGCTTTTGCGTGCTCTATGCCGGTCCCGGAGCGCACGAGCTTATCTCTGAGCTCTTTCTTCGATATCGGTCTTGAGGACGCGTATCTCGCGGCTCTTAGCAGAGCAAGCCTGCGCTCGCCCTCGGCTTTGAGCTCTTCAAGTTCATCCGCGTCGAGACACAGGCCGACGCGCAGCCCCCTGTCCGCGGCCATATCCGCTGGCATCTCGAATGAACCCCCGTTATAGAAAACCGTAACGACCTTCGACGTCTTTTTTTGCTCGACTTTTATGATCTCAGCCATCAAAATCGTCCGCCGAAACGTTTATTGCCCGCCCCGCAGCCTGCGCCGCGATGCGCGACTGGTTGCTCATCAGTTTCCCCGCGTTCTTAAGTATCTCGGCGCGCAGCTTCTCGGCGACGTCGGGGTTTTCTTTCAGGTACTGTTTCGCTTTGTCTCTCCCCTGCCCGATGCGCGTTTCGCCGATCGAGAACCAGGAACCGCTTTTCTGTACGAGGTCGAGCTTGACTCCAAGATCCAGCAGCTCACCGGTGAACGAGATGCCCTCGCCGTACATGATATCGAATTCGCCCTCCCTGAACGGTGGGGCAACCTTGTTTTTCACGATTCGGGCGCGCGTGCGGCTGCCGATCACCTCGTCGGTGCCGCGCAGCGTCTCGATCTTGCGTATATCGATACGTACGCTCGCGTAAAACTTCAGCGCGCGTCCGCCAGTCGTTGTTTCGCTGCTGCCGTACATGACGCCTATCTTGTCGCGGATCTGGTTTATAAAGACGAGGATACAGTTCGTCTTTGCTATCGAACCTGCCAGCTTCCTCAGGGCCTGCGACATCAGGCGGGCCTGCAGGCCGACAAAAGAGTCGCCCATGTCGCCCTCTATCTCCGCCCGGGGCACGAGCGCCGCAACAGAGTCCACGACGACGACGTCGACAGCGCCCGAGCGCACCAGCATCTCCGTTATCTCGAGCGCCTGCTCCCCCGTGTCCGGCTGAGAAATTAGCACGCTGTCGATATCGACACCCACAGCCTTCGCGTATACGGGGTCGAGCGCGTGCTCGGCGTCGATGAAAGCGACTTCTCCGCCTAACTTCTGCGCTTCCGCCAGGATATGCAGCGCGAGCGTTGTCTTGCCTGAAGACTCGGGGCCGTAGATCTCGACGATCCTGCCGCGGGGAACTCCCCCTATGCCGAGCGCCATATCGAGAGAGAGCGACCCGGTGGATATCGCCTCGACCTGCATGCCGAGGTTCTCTCCCAGCCGCATGATCGAGCCTTTGCCGTAATCTTTCTCTATCTGAGCCAGAGCCGTTTCAAGCGCTTTTTTTCTGTCTTCGGCAGGAGCCGCAGCCTGGTAGGCTTTCTTTTTGTCCGCCATGATTATGTCCATCCCTTTCATCTTTAAGAATTTATCCTTATAAAGCCCCGGCCGGGCGACAACATATATTGTTCTAGTCTATCGTGCCGACGACGACCCGGTCTATACCGGCCGTGTCCTTCAACACGCGTTCCACCTCGTAGCCGCATTTTGTCATGATATCGCAGACGGCGGGCGCCTGCCCGACGCCGCACTCAAACAGAAGACACGCGCCTCTTTTTAACGCGCGTTTCCAGTACGTGCAGATGTCGGGATAGAATTCCAAGCCGGTCTCGCCCCCGAGGAGCGCGATGCGCGGCTCGTAATTCCTCACGGAGGCGTCGAGCAATTCCATCTCCCAGGCGGCAACATACGGAGGGTTGCAGACGATCATATCAAAAGCCCACGGCAGATTCACGGGCGGCCTGTGCGCGTCGGCTCTGAGTGTTTTGACCCTTTCGGTGAGGCCGTTCAAAGCGACGTTGCGCCCGGCCACCTCAAGCGCATCCGACGAGACGTCCGCAAGGATCACTTTACAATCCGGCACGTTCGCGGCGATGGCGATACCTACGCAGCCGCTGCCGCAGCACAGATCCAGGACCCGGGCAGAGCGGCCTTCGATAAGGCGTATCGCCTCCTGCGCGAGCAGTTCCGTATCGATCCGGGGGACGAGCACCGAACTGTTTATTTCAAGGTCTATACCGTAGAATTCCCATCTCCCGGTCAGATACGCCACCGGTTCGCCCTTCAGACGGCGGTAGACGAGCCACTCGACCCGCTCTTCTATCTCCTTTGAGGCATACAGGCCCATATCGCGGTAGAACTCGTCGCGCGTTTTGTCAGCTGCGCCGCAGACGATCTCACGGGCTTCCAGCGCGGCTGAAGATACCCCAGCCGCGCTGAGAGTGTTCCTGACGTCAATGCAAAGCGCGCTGTATGTTCTTACCATCCGGCTTCACCACTCGTCCGTTCCTTTCTCTTCGGGAAGCACAAGTTTCAGCGATTCAATGCCGACTTCGAGCATTCCGTCGTCGGGTTCGACTGTGGTTATGCTCTGCAGCCACAGTCCGGGCGCGGTCAGTATCCTCGCCAATACGCCGCTTCGCCTGCCGATAAAACGGTTAATCTCATAACTGACGCCCACAACGACGGGTATCAGGATCAGGCGGAGCAGGAAGCGCAGCGCCATGTTCGACCAGCTGACCAGCGAAAACACGAGTATGCTTATTATCATCACGACAAAAAGGAAACTCGTTCCGCAGCGCGGGTGGCGGCGGGAGAATCTGCGCGCGTTCTCGACAGTGAGCGGTTCGCCGGCTTCATAACAGAAGATCGTCTTGTGCTCCGCCCCGTGGTAGCTGAAGACCCTCTTAATATCTTTCAGTCGGGATACGCCGTAAATGTACCCCAGGAAGATAAAAATCCTCACGGCGCCTTCTATGAGGTTCTTGACAAAACCGGATTCAACGTTTTCTGCGATCAGGCCCGCTATAAACGTGGGGAGCAGAAAAAACAGCCCTACCGCTAATAGGACCCCTATAACGATCCCCAGTGTGGTGACGATCTTTTCCGCGTTCTTTGACGAGAGTTTTTTATCAAGCCATTTTTCAAACCGGGAGGGCTCTTTCGCCTGAGCCTCATCCTCGGGATAGAACTCCGCCGAGTAGGTAAGAGCTTTGACACCGTGATACAGGGATAAATACAGCCCCACGCATCCTCGTATTACGGGCCAGCCCAGGATCTTGTGTTTTTCAGCCGGCGGAGTATACGGCATCACTTTGCTCTCCAGCTCTCCGTCCGGTTTGCGGACGACTATCGCGCGTTTTCTGGGCCCCTGCATCAGTATACCTTCGATCAGTGCCTGCCCGCCTATCATCGTGCGGAACTTCTCAGCCATTGCTTATCCTTTCCGTATCCGGGCCCGAGAATGTCCGGGGCCCGGCGCAGATCAATTTTTTTATTTCCGCGGCAGTTTGATCGTCACGAGCACGCCGCCGCCCTGCGCGTTTTCAATGATCAGTTCACCCTTATGCAGTCTGACGATCTCGTCGCACACAGCAAGGCCGATACCGCTCCCGCGCTCTTTCGAGCTGCCTTTGTAAAACTTCCATTTTACCTGCGGGAGCTCGTCCTCCGGTATGCCGGGCCCGAAATCCCTGACTTTTATTATCACGTCGTTGGGGTCCGACGTCACCGTTACCGATATGCGGTTTCCCGAACGTCCGTGCCTGGCGGCGTTGTTCAGAACATTCAGGAACACCTGGCGCAGCCGCTCCGGATCGCCGCTGATGAGCGGCACGTTCTCGTCTTCGAAGTAGTCTATCTCCATGCCCTGCTTTTCGAGCTGACTGCGGTACATGTATATCGTATCTTCGAGCTCCGCCGTGATATCGATCATTCTTACGTGCAAGGTGAAAAGCCCGCCCTGGATCCGGGAGAAATCGAGAAGGTTCTCTACGAGTTTTGAAAGGCGCTCGGCTTCCCGCTGAATGATCTCGATGCCTCTTTTCTGCTCTTCGGGGTCCGGGTCCTCGCTGCTGAGCAGCGTCTCACCCCATCCCGCTATCGCTGTCAGAGGGGTTCTCAGTTCATGGGATATCGAAGAGATGAACTCAGTCTCAGTTTTTTCCGACTGGTCGATCTTCGTCGACATATTGTTTATTGTGTCGACCAGTACGCCTATCTCGTCGTCATATCTCTTTTCTATCTGAACGCCGTAACTGCCGTCCGCGATGCGACGGGCGATCGCCGTTATCTCGCCTATCGGATTCACGATGGAACGAATGAAATACAGATTCGAAACGATGACAAGAAGAAGCACCGCCGCTCCGACGGCGCAGGCTATCCCTATGCCTATAGTGATCTGTCGGTCGATATTCTTCAGGCTCGTAACATAGCGCAGTACGCCTATAACCTCCCCTTCACCGTAGTACAGAGGGGCGGAAACGGCCATAATGCGCTCGCCGGTGTTCGGGGCGTTCCCCTGCCAGATACTGATCGCCTTAGTCTGAAGAGCTTGTGTAATGTCGTTGGTACCCGGCTCGTCTCCCGCGGGGAGACCGTAAGAGGAGATCAGGATCTTGCCGGAAGTGTTGATGAACTGCAGCTCAAGATAATTCTTCTCTTCAAAAGCGGCCACAAACTCCAGCGCGCTGTTATAGTAGTCGTTATAGCTCGCCGTTATGTAGTTGCTGAAGAAGGCGGAGGCGCTCCTGGCTCTCGTGCGAAGCCCGTAAGTCGCGGTCGAGTAGTAATAGCTGCCGAACGCAAGCGCGAAAGCGCTCAGCGAGAGCGTGATGACCACAATGATGGACGCCAGATTGTCAACCATCCATCTTCTGCGAAGCCCAGAACGCATCAACGGCTGACCCTCCCGGCGCTCACGCGCTCCATTTATATCCGTAACCCCAGACCGTGGTGATGTAGGCGGGGTTTGTAGCGTCGTCCTCTATCTTCATGCGGAGGCGCCGGATATTAACGTCAACGATCTTCAGCTCACCGAAATAATCCTTGCCCCAGACGTTCGCGAGTATCTCCTCGCGGGACATCGCTTTGTCCGGGTTCTCGATAAACATCTTCATTATCGCGTACTCGACATTTGTTATGCGTATACGCTCGCCGTTTTTCGTGAGCGTGCGGTTTTTTGTGTTAAGTATGAACGGCCCGCTGACCATCTCGTTGGGGTTTTCCTCCCTGGAATCGCCAATGCGCCTGTAGAGCGCGTCGATGCGGGCCACGAGCTCGGCAGGCGAAAAGGGTTTTGTTATATAGTCGTCGGCGCCCGTCATAAGGCCCGTCACCTTGTCCATCTCCTGAGCCCGCGCCGTCAGCATAACTATCCCCATCTGGGCATTTGTCGCCCTGATCCTGCGGCACACATCGAAGCCGTCCATATCGGGCAGCATTATATCCAGAATGGATACCTTTATATCGGGGTTTTCCGCGATCAGCTGCAGCGCCTTCTCGCCCGTATCGGCTTCAAGAGCCGTGTAGCCCGCCCTTTTCAGGTTTATTACAACGAAGCTGCGAATGCTGGCCTCGTCTTCAAGAATCAGCACTTTTTTCATATTACACTCCTTCGTTTTCCCCGGACGTATTCGCCGCGATCAGGATATTATGCCCGTATACCACTCGGACCTGGTCAGATTGAACCTGAGCGCCAGCTGCTCTTTGGCGTACTCAAGAGCAAGGCCCTGGGTATCCGTTATCTTGGCCGCGTATACCGTGACATCCTGTACCTTGAGCAGATAACTTCCCGTTGTATTGACTCTTGTATATCTGTTGTCACCGGTAAGGACATATATGCGCATAAACTCCGCGGGCTCATCCGCGTCCTGTCTCCTGTAAAAAGTGGTGCACCGGATGCCGTACGTGCTGTTGTAGTGGCTGATAAGGATATCTTCCTCCCACTTGCCCGTCATGTCCACGTACCAGTTCTCGCTCAGGTTATGGAACGTGACGGCTGCCTGTTTCGTGCGCCCGATACTTGAGTATGAGAGCCATGTGACCATATAGCAGTTGCCGACATAGGAGCCCTCCGTGACGTCGGAGACCGAGGCGGGTCTCGGGACCTCCATTATCCCGTCGGAGTTTATGTCCTCTATCGCGATGGGGCTTCTTACTATCGTGTCCGAGCTGTAGCCCAGAGCAGGGTTGAGCGTTATGTTGCTGAGCCTGTTTCTTTTTACAGTAATGATATCCGTTATCCAGCCGCCGTCCTTAAACACGCTGGTGAGAAATACCGCCGGCACCTTGTCCGACAGGTTCCCTGTCCTGACGGAATACAGCCTCTCTATGTTCGCGGAGATACGCACCTCCTGTGTTATCTCCACCGAGCCGCTTTTATACTCGTGCATGTACGCCACACCGGTCTCGCTTTGCGCGCTGAACATAATCGTTATCAGCTCGGCGATACCGTCCGTGTCCACGTCGCAGAACGTGTACGCAGAGTAGGTCGAGCGGCCTATCAGCGCGGGCTCGAAGCTGTTGATCGAAAATATGCTCATCACCTGGGGCGTATCCTGGTTGATGCTCGTCCCTATCAGCAGCTCAAGATAGCCCGAGCCGTCAAGCTGGGCGTACTCTATCATATCAAAGGCGTTTCCTTCGGCTTCGATAATCATCGCCGTCGTGTACACCCCGTTCAGGAGGCGATAGATATATACCCTGAGAGGTTTTTCATCATCGGCGATCTTGAAAAAGGCGACAGCTTCGTCAACACCGTCACCGTTGAGATCAACGAGCTGCACGGACTGCCTGTTGCTGCCCTTGACCGGAGCGCAATACTCGGCTCCCAGTTCAAGGACCTCTTCCGTCCGTGCGGCCAGGTTTACATAATCTTTTGCGGTTTCAGGCAGCCTGTACAGATCCGTCGCCGAGCCGACGGTACATCCGCTGACAAAAACAGTTGTCAGTAAAGCGAGCAGCGCAAACAACAGTATTCTTCTCACGCGTTACCCGCCTCCCTTCATCGTGTGCATCGTCCGAATTCATCAAACCGCCGCAGAACGCGGCGTCAGAATATATATCTTGTTGATTATACCATATTTTCCGCTTTACATAAATAGCACTTTCGCGAAAAGCACTCAGTTCATACAAGCTTTACATTCTCTTCACCGAACCGGGCATAGAGCTCCCCGAGGAGGAGCTCATGGGGCTGGCTTGCGGCGCTCTCGCGGGAATCGGAATCCCTGAAGCATATGATCACGCGCATATTCCCCGGGAACAGATTCAGCAGAGCGCGAACGAAAATGTGCTCCTTGCCCCCCGCTTCCGGAACCCTGATATATAATTTGGTCCCGCTTTTCGCAGGGGGGGCATCCGCCGCGTCGGGAGCACCGACGGAGCCCGATGTGAGGGGGCTCACCGAGTCGCAGAGGATCTGCGGCTCTTTTTCGTCCCGCACCGAGATGCGCCCCTCGACCAGTACGATGCGGTCCTGAACGAGTTCCGCGTCATGTCTTTCAAGAACGCTCGGGAATAAGAGAAGTTCGACGCTCCCCGTCTCGTCTTCAAGCGTCACATAGGCCATGATCGAATTTGTCTTTGTCGTCTTGCGCTTGACAGACGACACGATGCCGGCAAGTTTGACCCGGTCTCCGTCGCGGAAGCCGCTCTCCTCCTGTGAAGAGAGGTCGGATATGACCTCTCCGATACCCGGGCAGCCGAGACGCCGCGCACGTGCCCTGTACTCGTCCATCGGGTGGCCGGAGATATAAAAGCCGGTGGCCTCTTTTTCCATATTCATAAGTTCCCTGAGGGAGAACTCGGGTATATCCGGCAGCTCGTCCGGCTGCACTATGTCCTGCGTACCGAACAGATCGAGCTGCCCAGAAAGATTCTGGCGCCTGACCCGGGTCACGTCGCTTATCAGCGACGCACACAGCTGCAGCAGCTGTGAACGCTTAGCGCCCAGGCAGTCAAACGCACCGCAGCGTATCAGGCTCTCGACAGCCCTCCTGTTCAGATCGGACGTGCCCTGCATGCGCTCGATAAAATCCCGCAGGCTGCGGAACGGACCCGCCCTCTCCCGCTCAGAGATAACATCCTCGATCAGTCGTCTGCCCACGTTCTTGACCGCCACGAGGCCGAAGCGTATGTCCTTCCCGTCCGTCTCGAACATTTCCGAGGAGCGGTTGATATCGGGGGGCAGTACTTTTATGCCCATTTCCTTGCATTCCCCAATGTAGAGGCCCACCTTCGAGGAACTGTCGAGGACCGACGAGAGCAGCGACGCCATGTACTCTACCGGGTAGTGGCACTTCAGATACGCGGTCTGGTAAGCCAGTATCGCGTATGATACGGCGTGGGCTTTGTTGAAAGCATAGTTCGCGAAATCGAGTATCTCGTCGAATATCCTCTCCGCCGTCTGCCTGTCAATACCGTTTTTCAGGCAGCCCGCGATGTTTCGCGCCGGGTCGCCGTTAATAAAAGCGTCTTTTTCCCTCTCTATCTCGTCCTGGTGTTTCTTTGAAATAGCCCTGCGCATCATGTCCGCCTGGCCGAGGGAATAGCCACCCAGCGTTCGGAATATGTCGAGCACCTGCTCCTGATATACGATGCAGCCGTAAGTCACTTCAAGTATGGGCTTGAGCGACGGATGAAGATAGGTCACGCGGCTCCGCTCCCGGCTGCTCGCGATGAATCGCGGTATCGAGTCCATCGGCCCGGGTCTGTACAGGGCGACCACCGCCGTGATGTCCTCGATATTCCTGGGCTCCAGGTTGACGCAGACGCCTGTCATACCCGCGCTCTCAAGCTGAAACACGCCGAGCGTGCGCCCCTGTGAGAGCATCCTGAAAGTCTCCGGGTCGTCCTCGGGTATATTTTCTATATCGAAGGAGCCGTCCCTCTGCCGGATCTTGCGAACTGCGTCGTCGATTATGGTCAGGTTCCGCAGTCCGAGAAAATCCATTTTCAGCAGGCCCAATTCCTCCACCGTGTCCTTCGGAAACTGGGTAACGACCGCGTCTTCGTTTTTTGCGAGCGGAAGATACTCGTAAACGGGGTCTTTTGTAATGACAACCGCGGCCGCATGTGTGGAGGCGTGGCGCGGCGTACCCTCCAATGCGATGGCAAGGTCTATCAGCTCGTGCACTTTAGCGTCCTGTTCGTACATCTCGCGAAGCGGTCTTGACATTTTCAGCGCCTGCGTCAGTGTGATATTCAGCACGTTCGGCACGAGCTTTGCTATCGTATCCACCTCGGCGTAGCTCATGCCCAGCACGCGGCCCACGTCCCGGACGGTGCCCCGCGCCGCCATGGTGCCGAACGTAATGATCTGCGCCACACGGTCCGCCCCGTATTTTACTATGACGTAATCGATGACCTCCTGCCTTCTTCGCCAGCAGAAATCCATATCGATATCCGGCATGCTCACACGCTCGGGGTTCAAAAACCGCTCGAAATAGAGGTTATATTTTATCGGGTCCACTCCGGTGATACCCAGGCAGTAGGAGACGATGCTGCCCGCGGCGGAACCGCGGCCGATGCCTACGGGGATGTCGAGGGATCTGGCATAGTTCACAAAATCCTGCACGATGAGAAAATAGTCGACGAACCCCATCTTCTCTATCATGTCGAGCTCAAACTCGAGTCGCGCCCTGTGCTTTTCCCCGCCGTCGGGATAGCGTCTTTTAAAACCCTCATAACTCAGCTCGCGTATATATTTCGAGCTGGACTTGCCGCCGGGACAGTTGAACGCCGGAAGCCGCCTGACGCCGAACTCAATGTTGACGTCGCACATTTCGGCTATGATCGCCGTATTATGCACGGCCTCGGGGCACTCAGGAAACAGGGAGAGCATCTCCTCTTCCGATTTTATATACAGCTCGCTGGATTCGAAGCGGAGACGGTTGGGATCGTCGAGCGTTTTTCCGCTCTGGAGACACATCAGCACGTCCTGGGTATGCGACTCGTCCTTTTTAACGTAATGGGAGTCGTTTGTTGCCACGAGGGGGATCCCCGTCTCGCGCGACAGACGGATCAGTCCCCTGTTTACGCGCTCCTGCTCCGCAATGCCCGAGTTCTGAACCTCAAGGTAAAAATTGCCCTCTCCCATGATTTCCAGCATCTCGAGGGCGTGGCGCTTTGCGGATTCATAGTCGTTTGCCAGCAGGTCGCGGGGGATCTGCCCGCTCAGGCAGGCGGAGAGCGCTATCAGGCCTCCCGAATGTGCCCTCAGCAGGTCGAGATCGATGCGGGGACGGTTGTAGAACCCCTCCGTGAAGGCGACGCTGTCCATGTAGCACAGGTTTTTGTAACCTTCCTCGTTCCGGCAAAGGAGCACGAGGTGACGGGACTCCGAATCCAGTTCATGTACCTTATCAAATCGCGTGCGGGGGGCCACGTAGACCTCGCAGCCGAGAACCGGCCGGATACCGGCCGCCCGGCAGGCCTTATAGAAATCTATCACGCCGTACATTACCCCGTGGTCGGTGATAGCCAGGGCTTTCTGGCCAAGCGAGGCCGCGTGTGGCACGAGCCTGCTTATTCGGCATGCGCCGTCAAGCAGGCTGTATTCTGTATGGACGTGCAGGTGGACAAAAGCCATTTTTTCTCCTTAAGATTCAGATCTCCCGCGCAATAGCCAAAATGCGGCGCATCCTGTGGTTGAGGCAGGATTTTCTTAGCGGAGGATCGTACATTCCGCACAATTCGACCAGCGTTGCTTCGGGGTTTTCGAGGCGCAGCAGAGCGGTCTGTTTCAGTTTCGGCCCGAGCGAGTCCAGCCCCGGGCCCGCCTCTATCGCCCTGATGGCCGCTATCTGCGCCTGAGCCGCTTCGACCGTCTTGTCCGTATTGGCAAGATCGCAGTTCACCCGCCTGTTCATCTCGTTGCGCACGTCTTTATATATCTTGGCGCTCATCAGTTCCATGGCGCACACCGGCGCGCCGGCGACGGTGAGAAAATCTTCTATCATTCCGCTGTTTTTGAAATATATAACGTAGTTTGATTTTCGTACGGTCTCCTTGGGCTCCATATCCATATCGACCATCAGGGCGCACACCTCTTTGCAGACGTGGAAATGCGTCGTTGTCAACTCCAGGTGATAGCCGGCCTCGGGATTTGTCACCGCCCCTCCCGCGAGGAAGGCCCCGCGTAAAAATGCCGAGCGGCAGTGGTCCTCTTCAAGAACCCCGAAATTCACGTGAGTTGCTATGCTCCTGCCCGTACTGGAGGAGACGGTCTCGTAAATACTCTCTATGGCGCCCTCGTCCGTCAGCGAAAAGATCGTCTTGGAGCCGACTCCGGGGATTCTCTTCAGCTCGGACGCAACTCCGAAGGCCCTTTGGAAAAGCTGCGGCAGCCTGTCGGAGAAATCGTTGTTTTCCGTCACGATCTTGACGGAGGACGGCGTGAATGAGTTGCAAAAGAGCAGCACGCCGTATGCTTCCGCGACCGCGCAGCACTTGCGCTCGATCGGGATCGAACATAACTCTTTCTTCACTTTTGATGAAAAAGTCACTGCCGGCCTCCTTACTCTACTTTATTATTATTTTATATTTTATTATATTTTATCTAAATCCCTGTGCCTGCAATCGGCAGCATAGCCCAGGTCTTCTTTAATAAATCTGTACAGCTCCTCCGCGACAAAAACGGAGCGGTGTTTTCCCCCAGTACACCCCAGGGCCACGACGAGCTTCGCTTTTCCTTCATCCCGGTAGCACGGCAGGCAGAAAGCGAACATATCGCGCAGCCTGCGAAGGAGCTCCTCTGTGGTCGGGCTTTTTTTCAGAAAATCGACTATAAGCGCATCCCTTCCGTCGAGTGCGCGCAGTTCGTTCACGTAGAACGGATTCGGCAGGAACCGCACGTCCCATACGATGTCGGCGTCGAGCGGGATACCGTACTTGAACCCGAAAGAGATCAGGCTCACGCTAAGGCTCCTGTGGACGCTCCCGTTCTCAAAAAGCAGCAGGAGCCTCGCTCTGAGGGCGGCTGTCGAAAGACCGGTCGTATCTATGATGTAATCCGCTGCGCCCCGCAGCTCCGTCAGCATCATGACCTCGCGGCGTATCGTGTCCGAGAGTTCCTCACCTGGCCTTGCCAGGGGATGCAGATGCCTCGTCTCTTTATAGCGGTTGATTATCGCCTGCTCGGACGCTTCGATATATAATATCTTGTACGTTCCCCCGCTCTTTTTCACCTTATCGAGAGCTTCAAACAGCATGTCAAAGCTTGTCCCGCCCCGCACATCCGTGACGACGGCCATCCGGGCATAGCGCCCGCCGGACCGGCACATCTCGGCGAGGCGCGGTATGAATTCCGGGGGCAGATTGTCCACGCAATAAAAGCCCATATCTTCAAGATATGCGGACGTCCGGCTCTTTCCGGCCCCCGAGAGGCCTGTGATCACTAAAAACTCCAAGGCCGCCCCTCCCTGTCGATGATCCTCACCTCGGGCTCGAGCAGGATCCCGGAGTGGTCCAGGACCCGCTGTCTGACAAAGCGCATCAGTGAAGTAATGTCTTCAAACGAGGCTCCGCCTGTATTCACGATAAAGCCCGCATGTTTTTCGGATACCATAGCGCCGCCGATGCGGGCGCCCTTGAGCCCTGCAGACTCTATCAGCGCCGCAGCGTAACCTTTCTCGGGGCGTTTGAATGTGCTGCCCGCGCTCGGCAGGTCAAGCGGCTGGCTTTGCGCCCTCCGGCTCTTGAGATCGGCCATTGTCCGTTCGATCCCGGCCGGGTCTCCGCTCCTCAGCCCCACGCAGGTCAGCGCGACAATATACCCGTTGTCCATAAAGGCGCTGTGGCGGTATGAGAACTCATGTTCCCGCGAATCGACCCTCACGACCTCACCGCCGGGAGTCACGCATTCGCTCCAGATCACTACGTCGCCCATGCAGCCGCCGTACGCTCCCGCGTTCATATACACGCCGCCTCCCGCGCTCCCCGGTATGCCGTGCGCGAATTCAAACCCTGTCAGCCCGCTCGCGAGCGCCGCCTCCGCCGCCGCGGACAGGGCCGCGCCGCACTGAAGCTCAAGCTCGGAGCCGCGCGTCCTCACCCGGCTCATCCTTTCGCCGAAACGCACCGCCGCGATATGCAGATGGCCGCCCTCCACGAGAACGTTTGTGCCCGCGCCAAACCAGATGGGCGTGATCCCCGCGTCCGTGGAGGCCCTGACGCAGGCCGCGATCTCCCCGGTGTCCGCAGGTTCGACGAGCACCTGCGCGATGCCGCCGACGCGAAAACTCGTGAGAGCGCTCATATCGGCGCCCTCGCGCATGTGAATACCCGGGCTGGCCAGTTTGACCAGCTCCTGAAAACGCCTGACAGCATCCATTACGAGTTACCTACTCCTCCGCGTTCAGCGCCGCGTCAAAATGTTTGTTCAGCTGATTCGTGAACTCCACGGCAGCGTTATATCCTATGCTCTTGTCGCGGTTATTCATGGCTGCGACTTCAAGTATAACGGCGAGATTTCTCCCCGGTTTGACGGGGATAGTCGTCGTCGGCACTTTCACGTCGAAGATGCTCGTATACGTCGTCTGCGTACCGAGGCGGTCAAACGGCTCGAGCTCTTCCCAGGGGACGACGTTTACGATGAGGGTTATCTGGCACGAATCCATTACCGCGCCCGTGCCGAAGAGCCTGCGGACGTCCACTACCCCGATGCCCCGCAGTTCCATGTAGTGCCTGATCAGTTCCGGGGAGGAGCCCTCCAGCTTGTTTTCGGCAACACGCCTTATCTCCACCGCGTCATCTGCGATCAGCCGGTGGCCCCGCTTAATGAGCTCGACAGCCGTCTCGCTTTTTCCGACGCCGCTTTCCCCGAGTATCAGAACTCCTTCGCCGTATATATCAACGAGCACGCCGTGCCGCGTCACCATCGGTGCGAGCGCCGTGCTCAGATACGTCACAACTTTGCTGATGAAATTCGCGGTCTGAGAGTCGCTTATAAGGACCGGCGTTTTGAACCGCTCGGCCATCTCGATGCACTCCGGCTGGGGCTCCGCGCCGCGGCAGTATATCAGGGCCGTTATGCCCTGTCCGAAAAACATCTTGAACGCTCTTCTGCGGAATGTGGAGCCGAGCGCTTCCAGATACGAATTCTCCGCCATTCCGATGACCTGTAACCTGTCGCGAACAAAATGATCGTAAAAACCCACAAGCTGCAGACCGGGTCTGTTGAGATTCTCGCTCGTGACGGCGATAGAGCCGTAGTCCTCCGGCCCGTATGCGACAGTTAAATGAAAATCATCTATAAGTTTCTGCAGTGGTATACTGCGCTTTTCCGCCATATGAGACAGCTCCTTGGATCAAAATAATCAACGTTCGCTGCTGCCGCGCTCCGCGCCGGCGAAATTTTTCCTCCCCCGGAACGGGCCCGGCGCATCCTTTTACTATTATAACAGATAATCCCTTAGTGACAACATGAGAAGTTTACAATACAAAAAAGTTCGCTCTTCGCGAAAAAATACCCTTGCTTTTTTTAATTCTGTCTGGTAATATTTAATGCGGCTCTTTTTTAGCCGTTATTTTGATAAGCAAGGAGGTGCGGTAATGGCAAAATGTAACGTTTGCGGAAAAGGCGTGACCTTTGGCATCAAGCTGTCCCACTCGCACAGACGCTCGAACAAAGCTTGGAAGCCCAATGTCAAACGGGTCAAAGCCATCGTGGACGGCAGCCCCTGCCATATCTACGTATGCTCAAGGTGCCTCCGTTCTAATCGTGTAGAACGTGCAGTCTGATCTTAAGCGCGTCCGCACCATATAAGAGCGAATGTCCGGGGTTCGATATGAACCCCGGATTTTTTCGCATTTGTTCATGATTACGCACAAAAATGTTGAACAGGCGCAGCCTGTATGATACGATAGCTGCATATTCCCGGCATAACAGCGCATACGGATCATATACTTTCAATGCTGATTTTATGATGAGGAGTAAAAGCCATGTGGACGAGAGCCGAACTTAAAGAAATGGCAAAAAATGCGCTAAACAAGCAGTACTGGCTTTGCGTGGGTGTTCTTTTCGTGCAAAACGCCATAATCGCCGCGGTGAGCGCGATGACCTTTGGAATTGCCGCTTTGCTTGTCGTCGGCCCCCTTATTGTCGGTATGAATTTCTTTTTCATGAGCAGTTTCTTCGGCGGAAACCCGACCTTTGAGCAGATGTTTACAAAAGGATTCGTACCGTACGGCAGGAAACTCGGCGGAATGCTGTGGATGTTCCTGTTTATATGGCTGTGGTCACTGCTTTTCCTTATACCGGGCATCATCAAGTCATTTTCATATGCTATGACTCCGTATATCCTCGGCGACTGCCCGAACGTCAAAGCTCAGGACGCCCTGAAGCTCTCCATGCGCATGATGCACGGATACAAAGGCGAGCTCTTCGTGCTGTATCTGAGTTTCATCGGCTGGATGATCCTCTCCTCATTCACGTGCGGATTGCTTTACGTCCTCTACGTCGGCCCGTATATTGAGATGACAAAGGCGGGCTTCTACGGTAAGGTCAAAACGCTCGCGCTGCAAAAAAATATCATCAGCCCGCAGGAACTGAACCCGCCCGTTGAATACTGAGCTTCCGTAATTATACGTAGCTGACAAGATTTTTAGCCGTTAACAGGCCGCGCGGCACATGAACCGCGCGGCCTTAGTGTAAGAAACATTATTTGCTGTGCGCCTTGACGAAGGATTCCATCTGCGATATCTGCCTCGATGTCTCCTGCGGGGCCGGGCCTCCGCGGCTCTTTCTTTGCGACACGCAGTTTTGCAGATCAAGAGCTTCGAAAATATCCTCGCCGAACGCTTCGGAAACACTCCTGAACTCGTCCGGTGTCAGCTGCTCGAGCGTGCGGCCGCTCTCAGCGCAATAGAGGACGAGCTTTCCGACCGCTTTGTAGGCGTCTCGGAAAGGTATGCCCTTTTTTGCCAGATAGTCCGCGCAGTCTGTGGCGTTTATGAACCCTTTCCGCGCTGCGGCCCGCATGTTCTGAGGGAGCACCTGCATGGTCCTTAGCATCGAGGTGAATACCGGAATGCACGTCTTCACGGTATCCACCGCGTCGAACACCGATTCCTTATCCTCCTGCATATCCTTGTTGTATGCCAGGGGTATACCTTTCATCACCGTCAGCAGGGACATAAGGTCGCCATAGACCCGCCCGGTCTTTCCCCTAACGAGCTCCGCAACGTCGGGGTTCTTTTTTTGCGGCATTATCGAAGAACCGGTTGAATAGGCGTCGTCAAGCTCCACGAATTTAAACTCCCAGCTGGACCAGAGAATGATCTCCTCCGAGAATCGGGACAGGTGCATCATGATGATCGACGCGGCGCTGAGAAACTCAATCGCGTAGTCCCTGTCCGAGACCCCGTCCATGCTGTTTTGAGTCGGGGCGTCAAAACCGAGGGAGGACGCTGTCATCTCGCGGTCGATCGGGTGTGTCGTGCCGGCCAGCGCCCCGCTGCCCAGAGGGCACTCCTTCATACCCCCGAGACAGTTCTCAAGGCGGATGATATCCCGCGAAAACATGTTGGCGTAGGCCATCAGATGATGCGCAAAGGTAATCGGCTGCGCCGGCTGCAGATGTGTGTATCCCGGCATGACGGTGTCCCGATGCTGCTTCGCAATGTCGCACAAGACCGAAATGAGGTTAAGGACCATATCTTTTATGGTCCCGATCTCGCGCCTCAGGTAGAGCTTCATATCAAGAGCCACCTGGTCGTTGCGGCTGCGGGCCGTGTGCATCCTCTTCCCCGCGTCGCCAACACGCTCCGTCAGCAGGTCTTCAATGAACGTGTGGATGTCCTCCTGAGCTCCGAAGCCCACGGCTCCGCTCTCAATGTCCGAAAGAATGCCAAGAAGCCCCTCTTCGATCCTCTCTGCGTCCTGCGGCGTGATGATACCGCACTGGGAGAGCATGCGCGAGTGGGCGATACTGCCTTGGATATCCTCCCTGTAGAGCCGGTTGTCAAACGGGAGAGAGGAATTGAAATCGTCCACCTGTCTGTCCGTTTCCTTTTGGAACCGGCCTGCCCAAAGTTTCATCGGCTGATTCTCCTTTTCCGGGCGGAGCGTCACGAATTTCAGGGGCTCAGTCACCTTTCAGCAGCCCCTGCTCCAGCATCGCCTGCGTCTGAGTCGGCAGACCCCAGAGATTTATGAAGCCCGTGGCCTGGCTCTGGTCATAGTCGCTCTCACCGAAAGTGGCTATACTCTCAGAATAGAGGGAATACGGCGACTTTATGCCCGCTTTTATGATATTGCCCTTATACAGCCTCAATCTGACTGTGCCTGTGACGTTCTTTTGCGTCTCTGTGACAAATGCGGACAGCGCTCTGCGCAGCGGGCTGTACCACAGTCCGTTATAGACGAGCTCGGCGAAACAGACGGACAGTTCCTGCTTCTTGTGCGCCGTCATCTTGTCGAGGCATATGGACTCGAGGGCCGCGTGGGCTGCGTACAGAATGGCGCCGCCCGGAGTCTCGTACACGCCTCTGCACTTCATGCCGACCAGCCTGTTCTCCACGATGTCGAGTAAGCCTATCCCGTTTTTACCGCCCAGCTCATTGAGCTTAAAAATTATCTCCGTGGCGCTCATTTCGCATCCGTCGAGCGCGACGGGGACTCCCTGTACGAAATCGAGCGTGAGGTAAGTCGGCTCGTCCGGCGCGTTTTGCGGGGATACGGACATTTCAAGAAAACCCGGGCTGTCATACTTCGGCTCGTTCCACGGATCTTCAAGATCCAGCCCCTCGTGGCTGAGGTGCCAGAGATTCTTATCCTTTGAATAGTTTGTCTCCCTGTTGATCTTGAGCGGGACATTGTGGGCCTCGGCGTAATCGATCTCCTCGTCGCGGCTGCGGATACTCCACTCGCGCCACGGAGCGATTATCTTCATCATGGGGGCGAAGTGCTTGATGGCGAGCTCAAACCTGACCTGATCGTTTCCCTTTCCGGTGCAGCCGTGCGCCACGGCGTCTGCGCCCTCGGCTATTGCGATCTCAACGAGCTTCTTCGCTATGACCGGACGGGCAAAAGCGGTACCCAGCAGGTAATCTTCATATTTCGCTCCCGCCTGGACAGACGGGATGATAATTTCGTTTACAAGTTCATCGCACAGATCGACGGCGTAGAACTTGTCCGCCCCGGTCTTGTACGCTTTCTCTTCGAGCCCTTCCAGCTCGTCCTGCTGCCCGACGTTCCCCGCGACAGCTATAATGTAAGGGTTATCGTAGTTTTCTTTAAGCCACGGGATAATGATTGAAGTATCCAGCCCGCCCGAGTAGGCCAGAGCGATCTTCCTTACTTTCTGTGCGCTCATAGCAATGCTCCTTTAGAAATAATATTCAGTTATTACACATTTTATGTTTTGACTGACTATACCATGTTAATGAATATAATGCAACTATAATTTATAATAATCCAATTTATTATCATTTCTAAAGTCATTATACACATTATATACAATATTCGGAATATGTTCCTGCTGCCGTCCCAAAATACAGAATAAGATCAAATGCATATTATTCAGTATTTATGCACTTGCGGTCACGATGCGTCAATCTTTTTCGCCCTTCTCGCGCACAGTCAGACGTATCGGCGTGCCCTCAAAACCGAAGGTCTGTCTCAAACAGTTTTCAATATAGCGCTGATATGAAAAATGAAACAGTACCGCGTTGTTGACAAAAGCGACGAAATGGGGAGGCTTTGTGCCGGCCTGAGTCATGTAGTATATCTTCAGCCTTTTGCCCTTATCCGAAGGCGGCTGGACACGGAGCGTGGCATCGCTGAGAACGTTGTTCAGCTGCCCCGTCGTGATGCGGCGGCTGTTCTGCTCCGCCGCCGAGTTTATAACGGGAAACAATTTGTCGACTCTCTGTCCAGTCAGCGCCGAGATGAACAGCGACGGCGCGTATGTCATGAAAGAGAGCTCACTCTCAATGTCCTTGCGCATTTCGGACATCGTCATGTGGTCTTTTTCGATCGCGTCCCACTTGTTCACGACGATAACACAGGCTTTCCCTGCCTCGTGCGCCATACCCGCCACCTTTGTGTCCTGTTCCGTGACGCCCTGCGCGGCGTCGATCATGATGAGGCAGACGTCCGCCCTCTCTACAGCCATGCGGGTGCGCAGGTTGCTGTAATACTCGACTCTGTCGTTGACGCGGGCCTTGCGCCTCAATCCTGCAGTGTCTATCAGGATATAATTGCCATACTCGTTTTCAAAACGCGTGTCTATCGCGTCGCGCGTCGTGCCGGGGACGTCGCTCACTATCACGCGGTCTTCACCTAGCAGCCTGTTAACAAGAGACGACTTCCCCACGTTGGGGCGGCCGATAACGGCCACGGCGAGGGCGTCGTCGTCGTCGCTCTGAGCGGCCTCATCGGGGAACAGGGCAAAACAAGCGTCGAGAAGGTCGTCCGTACCAATGCCGTGGAGCGCTGAGACCGCTACCGGTTCCCCCAGGCCCAGCGAATAGAACTCGTACACCTCGGGATGGACCCCGACGCCGGTGGAGTCGCATTTATTCACAGCCAGCACCACGGGCTTGTTTGAGCGCAGCAGCATTGAAGCGACGTCGGAATCCGCCGCCGTGACCCCGGTGCGCACGTCTGTGACGAGGATTATAACGTCCGCCGTCTCTATTGCTGTCTGAGCCTGATCGCGCATCAGGATCAGCATCTCATCTTCAGTCCTCGGTTCTATGCCGCCCGTGTCCACAAGCGCGAACTGTCGGCCGCGCCACTCGCTGCGCCCGTAAAGGCGGTCGCGCGTGACTCCCGGAACGTCTTCAACGATCGCCAGGCGTTTCCCTGTGAGCTTGTTAAACAGCATCGATTTGCCCACGTTTGGGCGCCCGACAATGGCGATAAGCGGTAAAGGCATGTATCAACCCTCCAAAAATGTGTCAAGCAGCTCGTACCCGTCGTTTTTTACGGGGATTACCGGCACGCCGAGCTCCGAAGAAACCTGCGATACCGATATACCGTCGAGGAAGACGTCCTCCCCGCTGCGCAGCATCACGTCCGGTATCAACAGCCTCGTGCCGAGATCTTGCCCCTTCAGCTGCCCGATGAGGTCCCTGCCTGTCACAAGGCCTGCCACGTCCACGCTGCGGCCGAAGAGCTCGTTCCGTACGGCGTGGACCGACACATTCAAATCTGAATATTTTTCTTTTGCCGCGGCTGCCAGCCGCTCGATAAAAGGCGCCGCGGCTTCCCCGGTCGCCACGCTGAAAGGGGCGCCGGAGCACTCGATCCCGTCTTCCTGCAGAGCCTCCAGAAACTCGTGCTCCAGAAGTCTCAAAAGGCCGACACCGTTCTCAAGCTGCTCGAACTGTTCATATTCTTCATATTCCGGCAGCCCGATCCCGGCTCTGAGATACATCTCGTCCGAACAGTAAACAACGCGGCTCCCGCTCTCTTTGAGACATTCCGCGGCAAATCGTCCGCACAGTTCGATACACGAGACTGCGTCCTCCTTCGTGAGCGGGCGCAGCTCGCACAGCCCCTCCCGCCAGCGCGTAAGTCCGACGGGGATGACTGATATGCTGGTAACTGCCGGCCGCAGAGCGCAAAGGTCGCCGAGGGTTTTCTCCAGGGCCGCTCCGTCATTATATCCCGAACAGACGACTATCTGGCAGTGCAGCTCGATGCCCGCGCGGGCCAGCCTGCACAACTGATCATATCCGCGGCCCGCCCCGCGGATACCGAGCATGACCCGGCGGAGATCAGGCTCCGTAGCATGGACAGATACGCACAGCGGACTTATCTTCATATCTATTATGCGCTGAAAATCCCGCTCAGACATGTTCGTGAGCGTAACGTAGTTGCCCAGAAGAAAAGAGAGCCTGCTGTCGTCGTCTTTCACGTAGAGAGATTCGCGCAGACCGGGCGGCATCTGATCGACGAAGCAGAATATACAGCGGTTGACGCAGCTTCGCATATCGTCCATCAGATAAGTCTCAAAAGAGAGCCCCAGATCCTGGCCCTCGATCTTTTTGACGAACACGTCCCTCTCACGGGCGTCCTTTGAGCGCACTTTGAGCGACAGCTCGGCGTCATAGGTATAAAACTTATAATCAAGTACGTCGCGGATCTCCCTGCCGTTGGCGCTCATAACCACGTCGCCGGGCACTATCCCCGCCCTGTCCGCCGGAGAAAATCTTTCAACATCCGTCACACGCCCGCTCATCGCTCACCCTCCCCGTATTGTCCCGGTTTTGACCGGATAAAACAGAGGAGAGGGAAAACTCGATCCCCCTCCACCGGTCTGCTATGATTTTACTTCTTTTCCTCTACCGCAATAACCTCACGACCATCGTAAGTACCGCAGTTCTTACAGGCTCTGTGGGGCAAGCGCATTTCACCGCACTTGGGACAGGCCACGAGCGCGGGAGCTTTCAGAGTGTAGTTTGAACCGCGCCTCTTGTCTCTTCTTGCTTTCGAAACTTTATTCTTCGGGACCGCCATGTATGACACCTCCTTGCAGCCGCATCGGGATGCGGGCTATATCTGTTTTTCGCCCCGGTCCTCAGAAAAGGTCCTTCAGGGCTGCCCACCGGGAATCCGTCTCCTCAGCGCAGCCACAGGGGCCATCGTTCAGGTCGGCGCCGCATTTGGCACATATCCCCCTGCAATCCGGTCTGCACAGGAATCTGCTGTCCATATCAAGGACAAACGCCGATGTGATGATCTCGTCAACTTCAACGCTGTCATTTTCTATCGGGTACGATTCCGTGTCATCCTCGTCGGGTTTTTCACACAGAAGAGTTTCGATCCGACTGCGATATTCGCGCGTAAAGTCCGCCGCGCAGCGATCGCATACACAGTGAAGATTTGTCACAACGTCGGCGAGCAGAAAAATAACGCCCGCCTTATTGAAGATCTCTCCGCTCACATAGACAGGCTCCTTAACGGGCTTTTGCGCGCCGAACATAAAATCCGAGAAGTCAAGTTCGGTATTGAACGATATACGCGCTCCCGGTCTGTCAAGGATAGACCTGAGATCAATAAGCATACTTCACCTCATAAAACAGCGTGTACATTATAGAGGAACGAATATACCTTGTCAATTCCTTTTTTCCTTCCCGATAATTAAACCGGAAACCGGCCGGGTTTTTCAGTTTGCCCGCAGGTATATTATGTGGTAACATATTAACAATACTATGAACGGTCGCTTTTGTTTATCATTTTCCGCGGCGCTCTGCAGCAACCCCGAAAGGACAGAAAAATAAATGAAGCATTTTACAGTCGGCCCGAACGACGCGGGACAGAGGCTAGACAGATTTCTTGCCAAGATAGCTCCGCTTCTTCCCGGCACCCTGGCGCAAAAATATATCAGGCTCAAACGCGTTCGCGTGAACGGAGTCCCCGGAAAGCGGGACACGCGGCTTGCGGAGGGGGACGAGCTCGCAATATATATAGGTGACGAGTTTTTCAACCGGCCCGACAAGGACAACGCATACCTGGCCGTTTCGACCCCCGATCTCGAGATCGTGTACGAGGATGCGAACATAATCCTTTGCGACAAACGGGCAGGCATGTCCGTGCATGCCGACAGCTTCGGCGCGGTCGGTACGCTGATAGCCAATATCCAGGCGTACTTATACCAGAAAAACGAATGGAACCCCAAGCAGGAGAATTCGTTCGCACCCGCTCTGTGCAACCGGATCGACCGAAACACCTCCGGACTCGTTATCGCCGCAAAAAATGCCGCCGCTCTGCGCGACGTCGACGAGATGATACGTTCGGGCGAGGTACACAAGGAGTATCTCTGCATCGTGCGCGGTACGCCCTCTCCCCGCTCCGGCCGCCTCGAAAACTATCTCTTCAAAGACTCGGTTCAAAACAAAGTCTATGTCCGGACTCGCCCTGTACCCGGCGCGCGAAAAGCGATAACGCTCTATGAGACGATCAGTGCGCGCAGCGGGCTTACGCTGCTGCGGTGCGTTCTCGTTACAGGCAGGACCCACCAGATCCGCGCTCAGCTCGCAGCCGCGGGTCATCCGCTGCTCGGCGACGGGAAATACGGTATCACGGGCCGCTCGGGCAAGGAACAGCACCAGGCTCTGTGCTCGTACAGGCTGCGTTTCGGGCCCGGGGACCATATGGGCACGCTTGAATATCTGAGCGGCAAGACCTTTAAAGTAAAAGACTGCGACTTTGTGAGGCAGTATTTTCCCGAGACTGTCGCCGCTCTGTTCGCCCGGGAAGACTGACCTGCCCCCCTCTGTTTATTATTGACTTTTTTCGCAACTCATCTATAATGTTTTCGTAATTCCTGCCGTTATACGGAATAAACGGATCAAGAGGGGGATGATAATGGCCAAAGAGCTGATACGCCTTGAGGATTGCGTAGTGCGATTCGATGACGAGGTCATATTAGATTCCGTTAATCTGAAAATTAATGACGGAGAATTCCTCACACTACTCGGGCCAAGCGGATGCGGCAAGACCACAACGCTGCGGATAATAGGCGGCTTTCTTGAACCCACATCCGGCAACGTCTATTTTGACGGTGTGAGGATTAATCATATTCCTTCACATAAACGCAAAATCAACACGATATTCCAGCGATACGCGCTGTTCCCTCACCTGAACGTTTTTGACAACATAGCGTTCGGACTTCGCGTCGCAAAAGTAAAAGAGGACGAGATCGACGAGCGCGTCGCGGAGATGCTGAAGCTTGTCAGCCTGCGCGGCTTTGAAGAGCGCAAGATCACGGCGTTGTCCGGCGGGCAGCAGCAGCGCGTTGCCATCGCGAGGGCGCTGATAAACAAGCCGAAAGTCCTGCTGCTTGACGAGCCGCTCGGCGCGCTGGATATGCGCCTGAGAAAGGATATGCAAAACGAGCTCAAGCGTATCCAGAAGCAGCTCGGTATCACATTTATATATGTAACGCACGACCAGGAGGAGGCGCTTGCGATGTCCGACACAGTCGTCGTGATGGACAAGGGCGTCATCCAGCAGATCGGCACGCCTCAGGACGTGTATAACGAGCCGAAGAACGCATTTGTAGCCGACTTTATCGGGGAGTCGAATATTCTCGACGGCGTCATGCTCTCCGACAAGCTGGTCCTGATGTTCGGCAGAAAGTTCAAGTGCGTGGATAAGGGCTTTGCGGCAAACGAGCCCGTAGACGTCGTCATACGCCCGGAGGACGTCGATATCGTCCCCGCGGACAGCCGCCATCTCTGCGGCACCGTCACCGGCGTAACATTCAAAGGGCTGCACTACGACATCATTGTGGATTTCTACGGATTCAAATGGCTGATACAGACGACGGATTATCACGAGGTCGGCTCATATATCGGCATTGATATACATCCCGAAGAGATACACATTATGAAAAAAAGCGCGTACTCCGGCATGTTCGGGGATTACAGCTCCTACAGCGAAGAGTACGACGAGATCAACGACCCCTCCATAGTCTACGGTGAGGACCCGGGCGAGGAGGAGTATTATGAGAGTTAGAGGCCTTGCTTCGCCTTACCTCGCGTGGATGTCCATATTTATCATCCTCCCGCTGTGCGCCGTCGTTTATTACGCTTTCACCGACAGCGTAACGGGGGAATTCACGCTCAGGAATATAGTGTCTATCGGGAACTACTGGCCGATCCTCATCAAATCTATCTGGCTCGCGCTGGTGTCCTCTTTAATATGCCTGATCCTCGGCTACCCAGTGGCCCTCGCTATCGCCAGGGCGAAACAGTCAAGGCAGCGCTTTCTGATACTCCTTGTGATGCTGCCGATGAGCATGAGCTTTTTGCTGCGCACGATCGCGTGGGTCTCGCTTCTGGAGGATACGGGCATCATTAATAATATACTCGGAAAATTCGGTATCTCCCCCCTGCCGCTCATAAGAAACAACGGGGCCGTTGTGCTCGGCATGGTCTACAACTACCTCCCCTACATGATACTGCCTGTGTATACCGTGCTGTCGCACATTGACCCCAGCCTCATAGAGGCGGCAAAGGACCTCGGCTGCAACAGGACGCAGGTTTTTCTGAAAGTTATTCTGCCGCTGAGCGTATCGGGCATTATCTCGGGCGTCTCGATGGTGTTTGTTCCTGCCGTGAGCACGTTCTATATCTCAAAAAAGCTCGGCGGCTCGGGCACTACCATGATAGGCGACGTTATCGAGTCGCAGTTTAAGACCGCGTATAACCCGAATCTCGGCGCTGCCATCTCCCTCGTGCTGATGGTGATGGTATTCATCTGCATCGGCCTGATGGAGCGCTTTTCCGGATCGGAAGAGAGGGAGGCGCTGATGTGAGCAGGGCGCTTAAGATCATTCTGATCGTCGTATTGTTTTTTTTGTACCTGCCCATAATTCTTTTGATAGCGGGCTCCTTCAACACCGGCACCGATCTTGCGGTCTTCAAGGAGTTTACTTTCTCGAACTACGGGGCGCTTTTCCGGGACAGGACGCTCATCCCCCTCCTTCTGAACTCCCTGATCGTCGCTGTTTTGTCATCAGTCATCGCGACCGCTCTCGGCACCGCGGCGGCTCTCGGCATCCGTTCTTTCGGAAAGAGGTTTCGCTCCGCCGTAATGACGGTCACCAATATCCCCATGACGAATCCCGACATCGTGACAGGTGTGTCGCTGTCGCTTCTTTTCGTACTTGGCGGGAAGCTCTTCGACCGCTCGAACGTGCTGGGGTTTACAACGCTGCTTCTTGCCCACATCACGTTCAACCTGCCCTACACGATACTGTCGGTCATGCCGCGGGTGACAAACATGGATCCCAGTCTGCGGGAGGCCGCGATGGACCTGGGATGCACGCCTGTACAGGCTTTTTTCAAAGTAGTGATCCATGAGATCCTTCCCGGCATCGTTTCGGGACTGCTCATAGCGTTCACAATGTCGCTCGACGATTTCGTCATTAGTTATTTCGTGTACGGGCCGAGTTTCGCGACGCTGCCCATTGAGATCTACAGTTATACGAAAAAGCCTCTTCCGCCCAAGATATACGCGCTGTTCACACTGCTTTTTGCCATGCTGCTGGCCGTTTTGATCGTTATGAACATCGTTTCCGGGCGAGCCGACAAGCGGCCGCGCCGCTCGAATATTACCCAGTTGGTATTTCGGAGAAAGGACGTAGAAAAAACTTGAAAAAGACTCTTCTCACAATATGCGCCGCTGTTGCCCTGCTGGCTTTCGTTCCGTTCCTGGCTTTTGAAACGGCCGCCGCCAAGCCCGCTGTTATCAACGTGTACAACTGGGGCCAATATATTTCCGACGGTTCCGACGGCCTCCTTGACGTTAACGCCGCTTTCACCGAGGCCACCGGCATCGAGGTCAATTACTCCACTTATGAGAGCAACGAATCTCTTTACACAAAGCTCAAGACGGGCGGCTCCAGCTATGACGTGATCATACCCTCTGACTATATGATAGCCCGCCTGATAAGCGAAGGGATGCTGCAAAAGCTGAATTATGACAACATCCCCAACTACGCAAGCATCGGCGAGAGTTTTAAAAACACTCTGTACGACCCCAATAACGAGTACAGCGTGCCCTATTTCTGGGGGACAGTGGGCATCATATACAACACCCGTTACGTCGATACAGTAACGAGTTGGGACGCCCTCTGGGACGAGAGATACTCCGGCAAGATACTGATGTTCGACAACCCGCGCGACGCCTTCGCCGCGGCCGAGCTAGCGCTCGGAATCGACGTCAACACCGAGGATGAATCAGACCTCAGAGCGGCGGCCGAACTGCTGGCCGCGCAGAAGCCGCTCGTACAGAGCTACGTGATGGATCAGGTCTTTGACCAGATGGAGCGGGCTGAAGCATGGATCGCCCCGTATTACGCCGGAGATTTCATCACGATGCATCGTGAGAACCCCGATCTCGCTTTCTGTTTCCCGGAAGAGGGCTTTAACCTGTATATCGACGCTATGTGTATACCGACTTCAAGCACAAACAAGGAGGCCGCCGAGGCTTATATAAACTTTATGTGTTCTTTTGAAGCGGCCGCCGCCAACGCGGCATACACCGGCTACGGCTCGCCCGTCAACGGTGTGGCTGAGTCGCTTGAACTTACCGAATACGAACGCGGGATAGCTTACCCCTCGGATGAGATCCTCTCAAAAGGCGTCGCCTACCTCACGCTGTCAAAAGAGGCCACACAGATCATGGACTCTCTGTGGCTCGACGTGAGGACAGATGCTTCGACAACGAGCTGGGTCACATACGCCGTAGCAACCGCGGCAGTCGTCATTATCGCAGCAGTTTACCTCGCCTACAGGTCTAACAAAAAAAGAAAACGCGCAGCCAAACGCCGCGCGGACGCGGACGGTGCGCGGTGATATGGATGATATAACTCTGTCTGTTATTGTTCCCGTATATAACGAAGAAGAGGGATTGGAGCCCTGTATCGGCCATCTGGCGGGCGTGCTGGAAGCCGGCGGCGAGAGCTACGAGATAATACTCGTCGACGACGGCAGCAGCGACCGCACGCCGGAGATCGCCGAGCAGATGTGCTCCCGAGATAAACGTGTAAAGCTTATCGGCTTGTCACGCAACTTCGGCCATCAGGCCGCCATCACGGCCGGGATGGAGCTCTGTACGGGAAACTGTGTCGTCGTCATCGACTCAGACATGCAGGACCCCCCCGAACTCATCCCGGAGATGGTCCGCATCTGGCGGGAAGGATTCGACGTAGTCTACGGGCTGCGAAAGCGCCGCCTCGGCGAGACGGCCCTGAAGAAACTGACGGCCAGCGTGTTTTACAGGGTTCTGGGCGCGATAACCGAGATTGATATCCCCCGCGACACAGGCGACTTCCGCCTTCTTGACCGCAAGGTGTGCGAGGCTATGAAGGCCCTGCCCGAGCGGGGCAGGTATGTGCGTGGGCTCGTCAGCTGGGTCGGCTTCCGCCAGACCGCCCTTGAGTATGTGCGCCACGAGCGCAAAGTGGGCAAGACGAAATATAATCTGAAAAAAATGCTGCGACTTGCGGGAAACGGCCTCTTATCCTTTTCGAAAGTCCCTCTCACTGCGCCGCTCGGGATAGGCGCCGTCGTCAGCCTGGCCGCCCTTGCAGCCCTCATCGTGATGCTGTGCCTGCCGGTCTTCTACTCCTGGGCTGCAGCGGTATCGATCGTCACGTTTTTTATCGGTATAGGCATCTCCTGCATAGGCATCGTAGGCTGTTACCTCGGCCGCGTCCTTGATCAGGCTCAGGGCAGGCCCGAATATATTATCGCAAGAAAAATCAATATCTGATAGCAGCCGCCTCCCCCGAATATTTTATGAACACCGAAATTCACATACAGATCGTCGTTTCCTTACCTGGCTCCTAGCCGTAAAGACCGCAGCCATCCCATCAAAACCTGCAGCGGGAAAGGAAAGGTTATCATGACATACAAGGAGCTGATCAAAAGAGCGGAAGAGGCAATGTGGACGGCATACGCTCCCTACTCCAGATATCGCGTGGGCGCCGCCATAGAGTGCCGTGACGGAACGGTATTCACGGGGTGCAACATCGAAAACGCCGCCTATGGCGAGTGCCTTTGCGCCGAGCGCGTCGCCGCAGCAAAGGCCGTCAGTGCCGGCAGGACCGACTTCATGCGTATCGCCGTGATATCCGATTCCGACGAATACTGTATGCCCTGCGGCAGCTGCCGCCAGTTCCTGAGCGAGTTTTCCCGGGACATGGAGTTTCTGTGCGCCAGAAAAGACACCTCCTACGTCTGCTATTCGATGAAGGATCTTCTGCCTCACGCTTTCAGTTCCGAAATACTGTACTGAGCCTCGCTCGCTGTTTTGATACATAACTTTACGGCACCGGCCGCAAGTTTTACTCTTTTCTCTATTGTCAGATCGCCCTGTTCGCGGGTCGCGCTTTTAGGAAACTATCGGCAAAAAGGATTTTGTACAGATACACATTGTCAAACCCCTTGACATTCCCGATAAGAAACACTATAATTCGTTCTCAGAGCTTTGAGTTGCGCATGAACCGTAAATCGCCGGTTCCGCGCTCACGGGTACAAACCAAATAATGGCATTTCCGGGTGTGGCGAAGCTTGGTATCGCGCTTGAATGGGGTTCAAGAGGCCGCTGGTTCGAATCCAGTCACTCGGACCATTGAGAGCAGGACAACTTTTGTTGTTCTGCTCTCAATTCGTTCATATGCACCATGAGAACCGGCGGCCTCTTTGTCATCCCCGAGCGGTTGCCGCGTAAGCGGCGAGCGAGTGGGGACATAAAAACGGAGGCGTAAACGCAGTTTGCGCTCTCCGCTGGT
>Ga0123335_1000280_pt1 | contig 84975 bp, 75 predicted proteins | sample BiotimSIPDNA_2_FD_89707 | JGI IMG/M metagenome (GOLD analysis project Ga0123335, IMG submission 89707) | Anaerobic biogas reactor microbial communites from Washington, USA - Biogas_R2 time_0 SIP DNA | ecosystem: Engineered > Bioreactor > Anaerobic > Unclassified | place: Washington, USA... | reverse complement strand
GCAGGTCCGGTTTGACAGCGCCTACACCTTTATCTACAATACCCGTCCAGGCACGCCTGCTTCAAAAATGGCCGGACAGGTTCCCGAAGAAGTTAAGAAACAGCGGATCCAGACCCTGATCAGGCTGCAAAACGGGATCAGCCTGGAAAAGAACAGGGAATCTGTGGGATCTACCGAAGAGATTTTGGTAGAAGGAAAAAAAGTGAAGGATGAATTTCTCCTTTGCGGCAGAAACAGGGGCGGTAAAATGGTCTTTTTCCCCGGCAAGGAGAGTCTAATCAGCCACATAGTGCCGGTGAATGTTAAAAAAGCCCACTTGACCTATCTCGTTGGCTGCAGGGTATAAGTTCATGAGCATAATCAGCCCTTCTTTTACTAAGGACAGAAGAGCCGTCAAAGTCAGGAGGTGAAAAAATGTCCGTATCCGTATACAGTAAAGCAAAAGAACTTGCTGCGGAGCTTTCCAAATCAAAGGAACTGAATAATGTCAGAGAAGCTGAAGCAAGAATGCTTCAAGACCTGGAAGCCCGGAGCATTATCGACTCTTTTCAGAAAAAACAGCAGGCCATGCATATGCTCCAATCCCAGGGGCAAATCTTAACAGAAGGTCAGAAGAAAGAAGTAGAAGAACTGGAAAAACAAATGGTAGAAAACCCTCTGATCTTCGATTTCTTTCAAGCACAACAAGACTTTGAACGGGTTCTGGAAAGAATCAACCGGATTATTGGAGAATCTATAGGACCCGGACCGCAATGCAACTGTGAAAGTGAATGTGGTGAAGGTTCCTGTGGCTGTAATGGCTGTCAATAAGTCTTAGATAGATTTCAACATGCTCTCTGTATGAATCCTGATCCTGCATAATACCTGTGAACACTTGAGGATGGTCTTAGAAAGGGACCTTATATCCAATCCTTCCAAAGGGGCTGATAACCCTTTAATGGGGGGTTTTTCTTTTGGTTTACAATACCATATGTTATAATGAACACCAGGAGGGGTTTCGGTGAGTTTCACACCGATGATCAGGCAATATCTTGAGATTAAGAAGCAGTATCCGGACGCCATTCTTTTTTTTCGGCTTGGTGATTTTTATGAAATGTTTTTTGACGATGCCCGGCTTGCTTCCCGGGAACTCGAGATAACCCTGACCGGCAGGGAAGGGGGTGCAAAAGAGCGTGTCCCTATGTGCGGTATCCCCTATCACGCTTCAGATACTTATATCGCCAGGCTCATTGCCAAAAAATATCGCGTGGCAATCTGTGAGCAGGTGGAAGATCCCTCTCTGGCAAAAGGGATTGTCAGAAGGGAAGTAATCAGAGTTATCACTCCGGGAACGGTCATGGACGGACAGTTGCTGGAAGCTAAAATGAATAATTACCTGGCAAGTATAGCCCGGGAAGAGGAAGGCTTTAGTCTTGCCGTTACCGATATCACCACAGGACAGTTCATGATTAACTCCTTTTCGGGTGAAAGGGCTGAAGCAGCCTTGCTGGAGGAACTCTCCCGCCTGATGCCTGCCGAGATCATTGTGCCCCTTTCGGAAATCGATCCTTTATCTAAAATTATCAATACACAGGGTACAATGACTGTAAATGGCTACAAGGATATAGCTTTTGAGCCGGACGCAGCTGCCCGGGCGCTGGAAAACCAGTTTGGCCCTGACAATCTGAAAACCCTGTCAACATCTGAAGCAAGGCGATCTATTCCCGCTGCGGGCGCCCTTATTTGTTTTCTCAAGGAAACACAAAAAAGAGACCTGACGCACATCCGGGAGATTAATTATTACCAGTCCGGGAAATATCTGCTCCTGGATACGACAACCCGCCGCAATCTAGAGTTGACCCGTTCCATTCAGGATGCCTCCAGAAAAAACACACTGCTCTCAGTCCTTGATTACACCGTCACCGCCATGGGTGGAAGGCTAATCCGAAACTGGATTGAACGGCCTTTGCTGGAAATCGAAAAAATTGAGTCCAGGCTGACGGCTGTAGAAGCACTGGTACACCAGACACTTTACCGCTCTGATCTTAAAGATGAATTAAAGCAAATTTACGACCTTGAGCGGCTGGCCGGCAAAATTTCTTTTGGATCCGCAAATGCACGCGATCTGGTAGCCTTAAAGAAATCCCTTGGTTACCTCCCGTCACTGAAGACGCTCCTGGAACAGGCCGAACCAACCCTGTTACAAGAAACTGGCCGCAACATCGACCCAATGCCGGAAGTACGGGATCTCCTGAATGCAGCCATCGACGATGACCCTCCCGTTTCATTAAGAGACGGCGGCATCATCAAAGCAGGCTATAATGCGGAAGTGGACCGTCTCCGCAGAGCCGGGCGAGAAGCTAAAACCATGCTGGCCGGGCTGGAAGAACGAGAAAAGGCCCGCACTGGTATAAAGTCGCTAAAAGTTGGATTCAACAAAGTCTTCGGTTACTATATTGAAATAACCCGTTCAAATTTAGCTCAGGTTCCGGAAGAATATCGACGCAAACAGACCCTGGCCAATGCGGAAAGGTTTATTACGCCGGAATTAAAGGAGTGCGAAAACTTACTCCTTGGCGCGGAAGAACGCCTGACCCAGCTGGAATACAGCCTTTTTCTCGAAATCAGAGAAAAATTAGCCGCTGAACTTCAGCGCATTCAGCGTACCGCTGCCGCCGTAGCCAGGGCAGACGCACTCTGTTCCCTGGCAGAGGCAGCCGCCGCCGGGAACTACACCAGACCCCTGGTGAGCCGGGATGGTTTGCTGGAGATAAAAGACGGACGGCATCCTGTACTGGAAAAAGTACTTGGACCGGAACGGTTTGTACCCAATGACTGTATGATGGACAATGAGAAATGCCGTCTTCTTATCCTTACCGGTCCCAATATGGCCGGTAAAAGCACTTACATGCGGCAGGTTGCCTTGATAATTTTAATGGCCCAGATTGGCAGCTTTGTACCGGCCTCGCTGGCCCGGATACCCCTTGTAGACCGGATTTTTACCAGAATCGGGGCCTCGGACGACCTGGCCGGCGGGCAAAGCACCTTTATGGTTGAAATGAGCGAATGCCGCTCCATTGTTACAGGAGCAACAAAGAACAGCCTGATCATTATGGATGAGGTGGGACGGGGAACCAGCACATACGACGGGATCAGCATAGCCCGGGCCCTGGTTGAATACATTCACTTAAACATTGGTGCCAAGACGTTGTTTTCAACCCATTATCACGAGCTGACCGACCTGGACCAGATTCCTGGAATTGCGAACTTCAATGTCGCAGTACAGGAAAACGGCGATGACATTATCTTTTTAAGGAAAGTAATCAAAGGCAAAGCCGACCGCAGTTACGGCATTCACGTAGCCAGGCTGGCCGGACTGCCGGAAAACATAATCCTGCGTGCAGCCGAAATTTTGAATATTCTTGAATCATCAAGAGAAACTCCGGAACAGATTGCAGCAACCGGGAAAAACGAAGGATTTTCGGCTCAGGTACAAAGTCAGGAACAAAACAGGCCCATTGAAGCAATGGTTATAGAGGAACTGCGCAACCTGGATCTTATAAATATGACTCCTTTGGAAGCTATCAACCGGCTCCACCAGCTGCGTCAGGAGCTGGAAAAACAATATAGACATATCTGAACAGGTTTATACCCGATTTTGATGAGGGGGAGGAAAAATGAACGTCGGTGTGGATGTTGGGGGAACTTTTACCGACGCAGTGCTTCTGGAAAACAATAAGGTTCGCACCACTGCAAAGGTACCCACCAAAAAGGACCTTTTAGAATCTGTTCTGGAAGCAATTGACATTGTCCTCGAAGGTGTCAACACAAAAGACTTGAAGAGAATTGTTTTCAGCACAACAATGATTACCAACCTGATTGCAGAACGCAAGTATGAGAACGTTGCTTTATTGTTAATACCAGGTCCGGGCTTAGCCCACGAATCTTACAATTTTGGAACAACTGTACATATTCTGTCCGGAGCTATTGACTACCGGGGACGTGAGATTATCCCGCTTGACGACCGTGAAGTTGAGTCAACACTGGCAGACCTGTCCAGGTTGGGATGCCGCAGGGTTTGTGTGGTAGGCAAATTTTCACCCCGTAACACAACCCATGAAAAACGGGTCGCAGATATTATCAAGAAAAAATACCCGGCCTGGAAAATAGACCTGGGCTCCATGATCGGCGGCCAGTTAAACTTCCCCAGGCGAGTGACCACAACATACCTCACCAGTGCCACCCGGGAACCCTACCATCAATTCATCAATTCTGTCCGGCAGGCGCTGGCGATACGGGAAATCGACGCTGATGTTTTCATTTTGAAAGCTGACGGAGGAACAATGCCCCTGGCAAACGCGGAAGAGTTGCCTGTTGAAACGATCTTCTCGGGACCTGCTGCCAGCACCCTGGGTGTCCAGGCACTGATCCCCCCCGGGGAAACAGCTGTGGTTGTGGACATCGGCGGTACCACCACCGACCTAGCCTTGATTTTGAGCGGTCAACCGCTGCTTTCATCCAAAGGCGCCAGGGTTGAAAACCAGCTCACCCAGGTGCGCACACTTGCTGTGAAGTCTGTGCCGGTTGGCGGTGACAGCGCTTTACAGCAAGACGGTAAGGGTTTGATCATTGGTACCGGCAGGCTTGGTCCCGCCTACTGCATGGGCGGACCGGCGCCGACTCCCACCGACGCCCTCCGGGTCCTGGGGTTAACTGAGCTGGGGGATCCGTTGAAGGCGGAAGAGGCCATGACCGATCTGGGTGAAGCCCTGAACCTCAGTGCCCGGGACACCGCCGGAAAGGTTATTGAGATGGTCGTGGAAAGGATCTCCTCCGAAGTTAATAATATGTTTCTGGACTGGGAGCAGGAGCCTGCCTATTTAGTGTGGGAAGTCTTGCAGAAAAAAAAGGTCAGGCCTTCCCTCGTCGCCGGTGTGGGCGGCGGAGCTTCCGGATTTATCAGCCAAATAGCCGCAAAACTTGGCTGCGATCCCTTCATCCCGCCTTATGCCCCGGTGGCAAACGCCATCGGCGCTGCCGTGGCCAGGCCTACAATGCAGGTCAGCCTCAGGGCTGATACGGAACAGGGCTACTTTATAATCCGGGAAGAGGGATTCCAGGGTAAACTTAAAGACAGGCATTTCAACGAAAATAAGGCTCTTGTACTGGCCAAAGAAAAACTCATGCAAAGGGCTGCCAAATACGGGCTGGTTGTTGAACCTGAGGAAATTGAAACTACCCACAGGGAAGTGTTTAATATGATCAGGGACTGGACAACAACCGGCAGACTTATTGACATCACTGTTCAAACTCCCAGAGGAATCATTGGCAGGGTTTTGAAGGGGGATGAATAAGATGAAAAAACGCAATTACAAGCAAACCGGCTTAATCTTTTTTCCCGCCTTTGACTGGGCTATCTCCCCCACCCATCCGGAAAGGGAGGAACGCCTTTTGTATACCCGGGACCAGATTTTTGAAGAAGGGATTATGGATCTTCCCCAAATTCTTGAGTTTACAGCATCTCTGGCATCAATTCATGATATCGCCAGAACACACTTTTGTGTACCCCGGGTTGAGGACCAGACCATAGAAGCACACTTAATTGCAGCTGGAGCCGCGATCCTGCTGGCTGAAAGGATCGTAAAGGGTCAGATTGAAAACGGCTTTGCCCTGGTCAGGCCCCCGGGGCACCACGCCATGCGGGTGGTCCACGGTAACCGGGGTTTCTGCAACATTAACAATGAAGCCATCATGGTGGAATACCTGCGTAGCCGGTACGGCATCAAGCGGGTGGCCATTGTTGATACCGATGTACACCACGGTGACGGTACCCAAAACATTTTCTGGCATGACCCGGACGTATTATTCATATCTTTCCATCAGGACGGGCGAACCATTTTTCCAGGCACGGGATTTACTTATGAACTGGGCGGCCCGCGAGCTTTTGCCCGAACTATAAATATTCCGCTGCAGCCGGGCACCTCCGATGAAAGCCTGCTCTATGTGGTTGATAACCTGATCCTGCCGATCCTGAAGGAGTTTAAACCTGATTTTATTGTTAACTCGGCTGGTCAGGACAATCATTTTACAGACCCCCTGGGCAGCATGAGGATAAGCGCCCAGGGTTACGCAAAACTCACCGAAAAACTCCGTCCGGACCTTGCCGTACTGGAGGGAGGTTACGCCATAGAAACAGCTCTTCCTTATGTAAACATGGCAATTATTCTAGCCCTGGCTGGACTTGACTACACCAACATACGGGAACCGGACTACTGGTCCGGACGCTTCAAGGAAAGCCCCGACCGTTCTGGTCAGGTGCGCAAACTTGTGGACCAAATGCTCCATTACTGGCATGTTCGCGATCAGATGCCGCCGGACTCAAGGTACATCCGCGGCCAGTTTTACGAAAGAAACAACAGGATTTTCTACGATACCGATTACATTGAAGAACGTCAACTGGAAAGGCTGAAACTTTGTGATCACTGCCCCGGTTATCTATCCATCGAGTCCTATGCCAATCACGGCTTAGGAAAGTCCGGCAAAGTCAAATGCCTGTCCGTGCCTTTTACAACCTGTGAAAAATGCAGGTCAGAGGCAATAGAAGCTTATCACCAGGCAAAAAAAAGAGGTATATACCGTTATGTTTACCTTCAGGACAAGTCTGCGGACATCTTTTTTGGATATGATACCGGGAGTGGGAAGGAGTGGCAATCGGAAGGATAGCAGGTGGACATTTTGCCCAAAATAACGATCCTGGATCCCTTAACTGCAAACCAGATTGCCGCCGGGGAAGTGGTAGAGAGACCCTTCTCGGTGGTTAAGGAACTCGTGGAAAACTCAATTGATGCCGGAGCTAAAAGGATTGTCATCGACCTTGAGGAGGGAGGACTGGCATCAATCAGTGTGTCCGATGACGGATGCGGAATGAGTGAAGAGGACCTGCTCCTGGCCTTTCAGCGTCACGCTACAAGCAAAATAACTTGTTCCCATGACCTCTGCCGGATCAACACCCTGGGATTCAGGGGGGAAGCTCTTCCCAGTATTGCTTCCATTTCGAAGGTGTCGGTAACAACCAGAACTCACAGCGCCATAAACGGTAGCCGCGCCACAGTTGAAGGTGGCAACATCGTCGCCGTGGAGCCGGCAGGATGCCCCGCCGGCACTACCGTACTGGTCAGGGATTTGTTTTTTAACACGCCTGCCCGGCGCAAGGCGATGAAAAGCCCGTCCTCAGAAGGCTCACTATGCGGGGAACTGGTTTCCCGCCTTGCTTTAGCCCGGCCGGATATCCGCTACGAGATGAAAACCAGGGGAAGACGTGTATTCTATTCGCCCGGTTCCGGCCGCTTGTTGGACTCTGTTACGGCCGTTTACGGAAAACAACTGGCAAAAGAGATGCTCCCGGTTAGGTCTGCTGAACAGGGATTAAGCTTGACCGGTCTGACGGGTAAGCCATCCTTGAGCCGCAGCAGCCGCAGCCATATTACTGTAATTATCAACGGCCGCTATGTGCGATGCCCGGTTGTGACCGCAGCAACTGAGGAAGCTTATCGCTCCTTGCTGCCCCAGGGGCGCCGGCCGGTTACCGTGCTGGCTTTAACGGTAGACCCGGAGCTTCTGGATGTAAACGTGCACCCTGCTAAATTAGAGGTTAGACTCTTAGAAGAAGAAAAAATTGCCGGACTGGTGACCCGAACCCTTATGGAAGCAATCCGGGTAAAAGAAATTATTCCAGCGACAAAAGTAACCCGGCCGGTTCTTGAATCAAGTGAACATAAGGAAAGCCGGTTTCAATTAACCATTCACCAACAGCAGGATCAGCAGGTGCCTCCTCCCGGACCGGAAACGGTTATCTGTGAACAGGTCACGGCAAAATACGAAACTGCCGGCCCTGGCTTGTCCCTTGGAGCGGCAGACCAGGGAACAACAAAACCTTGCCCGAAAGAGGCAGAACCAGCCGAAGAAACGACCGGAGCTTTGCTCAGGAAAAACGAACTGCCTGTTTTAAACGCCCTGGCCCACCTGACTCCCGTTTATATTCTGGCTGCAGGAAGAGAAGGACTTTATATTGTAGACCAACATGCTGCCCACGAAAGGATCCTTTACGAAAGCTACCTGGACCAAAAGGGTCCTAAACAAAGCCAGTGTCTCCTTATTCCGTTGATGCTGGAGCTTGATTACAGAGATGCGGCAGTCCTAACCGAACGTGTGCTCTGGTTTGCAGATGCCGGTTTTATTCTAGAACATTTCGGAGGTTATTCTTTTTTGCTCAGGGGTGTCCCCACCAGTTTTCCCACCGGGCAAGAAAAAAATTTATTCCTGGACCTCCTTGACTATTTCAGGGAAAAGGGGCAGGGGCTGGCTCAGGTTGAATTTGAACATCAGCTTTATGCCTCGATGGCCTGCAGAAATGCCGTCAAAGCAGGAGAAAAACTGTCCAAAGCTTCTATGGATGCGCTCCTGAAAAGTCTGGCCCAAACTGAAAACCCCTTTACTTGCCCCCATGGAAGGCCTACAATTATTCATATGTCTTACAGGGATTTGGAAAGCCGCTTCAAACGTTAAAAACCCTTCAAAAGGAGCTATGGAGACTTGGGGTGCCATCAGCAGAAAAAAAGCTTTGCCGTAACCACTTCTCACCGGCCGGCAAAGGTCAACACCGACCTGGGCAAACATTTTGCGAAAAACTTGGGAGTACCCTTCGCGGAAAGAAATGATTTATCCTTAAAGACCCTGGCTGATGTTTTGAAGGTAAGGGGCCTTGTGGTGGTAGCTGCCAACCGGGTTTCTTATTTTGAAGGAGGTCAAGAATTTTTTTTCCATCCAGGCCTTGCCAGTTTGCGTATAAAGGAGCTGAAAAATGGGAAAACTGACCAAATGATTAAAGCCATGTCCTTACATCCCGGGGATAATGTCCTGGACTGTACTCTGGGCCTGGGTTCCGACGCCATCGTCGCCAGCTTTGTTACAGGCACCGAAGGGAGGATCACCGGATTGGAAGATTCCTGCGTCATAGCGGCGCTGGTTCAGCACGGCCTGACAACTTATCCCGAACCCGAAAAGGACCTGGCCCTGGCCATGCGGAGAATCAGGGTGATTAACGTTAATTATAAAGAATACCTTGCCGGTTTAGCTCCCCGGAGTTACGACATCGTGTATTTCGACCCGATGTTTCGTATACCCAGGCGTCATTCGCCTGCAATGGACACCATCAGGACACTGGCCAATCCGCACCCCCTGGACCGTGAGACTGTCGACCTTGCTCTAAAGGCAGCGGCCAGGAGAGTCGTCATGAAGGAAAGACGGGGAAGTACCGAGTTCCAGCGCCTGGGATTCCATAGGATTGAAGGAGGAAGATACGCTCCTGTTGTCTACGGGGTAATTGAGAGGAAGAGCCTGTAAGATGGGTAATAACATTTGGAAACTTCCCCCTCTTGTAGTAATCGCCGGACCCACAGCCACCGGTAAGAGTGAAGTTGGCGTAATGGTGGCTGAAAAAATGGGCGGGCAAATTATTTCCGCAGATTCAGCCCTGGTTTACAGGGGTATGAATATCGGTACGGCCAAACCCACTTCTGCTGAGATGCGGGGTATAACTCACCATCTCATTGACATCGTGGATCCGGACCAGGAATACAGTGTAGCGGTTTTTCAGGAGCAAGCCCGGAAAATCATTTCGAATCTTGCCAGTAGAAAGATCCTGCCCGTCATGGTGGGCGGAACAGGACTTTATATCCGCGCAGTAGTTGATCCATACGATTTCAGCGACACTAAAGGGGACCCTTTTTTGCGGAACCGTCTCTTAAAAGAGGCCAGTCTTGACGGTCCTGAGGCACTTCACGGAAAACTTCTGGAAGTGGATCCCGTTACTGCCTCGAGACTTCATCCCAGGGATTTGAGACGGGTTATTCGCGCCCTGGAGGTTTACTATTTAACCGGGAAAACCATATCAAGCCACCAGAACAGGGATGAAACCTACAAACCCCGGTACAACCTTTTTATGTTTGGACTTACAATGGCCAGGGAAAGGCTCTATAGACGCATTGAGCTGAGAGTGGACAACATGATTTCGGCCGGGCTGGTAGACGAAGTCCGGCGGCTTTTAAAAAAAGGCTATGGCCCGGAACTGAGTTCCATGCGCAGCCTGGGCTATAAAGAGATAATTTATTACCTTTCAGGTGAGTTAACCCTGGAACAGGCTGTAGAAACTTTAAAAAGGAATACCAGGCGTTTTGCCAAAAGGCAGTTAACCTGGTTTCGCCGGGATCAAAGAATAAGATGGTTAGATTTGGATAAGCTGGATTGTTTAGACATAGTAGCCCAGGAAATAACAAAATCACTGGAAGGAGTATTATAAGATTTGTAGAAAGACATTAAGAAAAAAATATCCATCGGAGGGAGCTCCTAAAATGACAAAACCTCAAATTAATTTACAAGATGCCTTTTTGAACCAGGTCAGGAAGGAAACTATCCCCGTTACTATTTTCCTTATAAACGGCTTTCAGCTGAAAGGAATGGTCAGGGGCTTTGATAACTTTACGGTCATCCTGGAAAGCGACGGAAAACAACTTATGGTCTACAAGCATGCAATTTCTACAGTTAGCCCGCTCAAACCGGTAAGCACCTCATTTTCTGAAACAAAGGGCTCCTGATTACGGCACGGCTGGCCTCTCCACCGAGAGGCTTATTTATTGGTCGTAAAAGTCCACCCCGGGCGTATACTGTTAATGACGGATAGCCCTTAGGGAGGTGGCGGAACCCCTTGAAAATCAATATTTGGAACAGCCACGAGCCTGACGGCACTGCGCGGAGAGGTGTATTAAAAACCCTTAAAACGCAGTATTCCATCCAGCCCGCCAGTAAGGCTTCCCGTGCTCCGGAAGACTCCCATCCACGGAACAACGCCCGGGAAATAATGATGGAGTTAAACAACCTGACCGGGCTTCACGAAGTAAAAAAGTTAATCCGGGAGATTTATGCCTTTGTAGAGATTCAAAAGAGAAGACAGAAGGAAAGACTTGCTACAGAACCCCTGGTGCTGCATATGATTTTTAAAGGAAACCCGGGTACAGGAAAAACTACAGTGGCGAGGATCCTGGGTAAGCTTATGAAAGAGGTGGGTGTACTCCCCAGGGGTCATCTGATCGAAGTTGAACGTGCCGACCTGGTGGGAGAATTCATCGGTCACACAGCACAAAAAACCAGGGAGCAGATAAAAAAAGCCCTGGGGGGAATCCTTTTTATTGATGAGGCATACTCCCTGGCCAGGGGCGGTGAAAAAGACTTCGGGAAAGAGGCCATTGATGCCCTGGTTAAGGGGATGGAAGACCACAGGGACAACCTGATCCTGATTCTGGCCGGCTATCAGGAAGAAATGGACTGGTTTGTAGAAATAAACCCCGGTATGCGTTCCCGTTTCCCCGTGCATATATCATTTCCCGATTATACCACCGGAGAACTTCTGGACATAGCAGACTTAATGCTTCAACAAAAGCAATACAGCCTTTCCAACGGAGCCAGGGAGGAACTCCGTTATTCTATCGAAAAAGAACACAAGCGGCACGAACACAGCGGCAATGCCAGGCTAGTGCGGAATATGATTGAACGGGCCATCCGCCGGCAGGCGGTCCGGTTGCTGGAACAAAAAGGTGACCTGAGCCGCGAGGATCTTATGCTTATAATAAGGGAGGACATGGAAGGATTCCGGAAGGAATAGACGTAAAATAGTACAATTAATGAAATATAATTAAAAGTAATAATTTATTAAATCAAGGAGAAATTGATGTCAATAAGACATGAGTATAACCTGGAAAAGCTGGCCGGGGAAGTAGAAGAAGAAGTCCAGTACATTTACCGCGCTATTGAAAAAAGAGCACTTATAAACCATGCCAAAGTTCTGAAAGCATTTAACAGAGCCCGGGTCAGCGACTTTCACCTCAAGGGGACAACAGGTTACGGATATGGAGATTGTGGAAGGGAAGTCCTGGAAAATATCTATGCGGATATTTTCAGGGCTGAGAAAGCGCTTGTGCGGGGGCAGATTGTGTCAGGCACTCATGCCATTGCCCTGTGTCTTTTCGGGATCCTGCGTCCCGGGGACGAACTCCTGTCCGTACAGGGAGAACCCTATGACACCCTGGGAGAAATGATCGGACTGCGCGGGCATGCTTACGGCTCATTGAGGGAATTAGGCATCATCTACCGTCAGGTTGAACCCGTAGCTCAAGGCATAGATTACTCCGCGGTAAGACAGGCTTTGAGCGAAAAGACAAGGATGGTTATGCTCCAACGTTCAAGGGGTTATGGAAACGGTCCATCCCTTGGAATTACTGCTATGCGCTCTGTTATCAAATATATCCGGCAATTGAAGCCCGATACGGTTATTTTTGTAGACAACTGTTACGGTGAGTTTGTGGAAGAGGAGGAACCCATTGAAGCAGGAGCCGACCTTGTAGCTGGCTCACTGATTAAGAACCCCGGGGGCGGGCTTGCTCCAACCGGAGGTTATGTGGCAGGTCATTCCAAATACGTAGAGATGGCTGCCAACAGGTGGAGCGCACCGGGCCTGGGCGCTGAAATCGGGCCTTCAGCGGAATATCAAAGACTTCTTTTCCAGGGACTCTACCTCGCTCCCCATACTGTGGCGGAAGCATTGAAGGGCGCTGTTTTTACGGCAAGGCTATTCGAAAAACTAGGATATGAAGTTTCACCGGCTTATAACGGCCGGCGGAATGATATTGTTCAGGTAATCCGCCTTGGCACTGCAGAAAAAATGCTGGCTTTTTGCAGAGGCCTGCAGTCTGCTTCCCCGGTTGATGCCCACGTACGGCCGGAGGCAAGCAACATGCCGGGTTATGATGACCCGGTGCTCATGGCTGCGGGAACCTTCGTCCAGGGGGCATCTCTGGAGTTGAGCGCCGACGGCCCGCTTCGCCCGCCCTATGATATTTATTTCCAAGGCGGACTTTCGAAAGAATATATCCGTCTGGCAGTTCTTGCAGCAGCAAGGGAATTGCTTGATTGTGACTAGAAAAACCTTAAGGGGAAATACATGCCGGTATCCGGCTTGAACTGAAAAACACTTTCAGTTGGAATTTTAGAATTTTTTGAATTTTATCGGTTTCCCAGGAAGGGTTTATCATGTTTTCGTCAAAAGCCTAATTAAAGTCCAAACATAGTTAAGGCGTGGTGCTGTTATGGTTAAGGCAGGGTGCTGTTATGAATTTTAAGCAGTTGGAGGCATTCTTATGGGTTGCTGAACTGCAAAGTTTTACTAAAGCAGCCCGTCAGTTGTATATAAGTCAGCCGGCTATCAGCTTTCAGATTAAAGCGCTGGAAGAAGACCTCCAGGCGCCCTTGTTTCAACGTGGGGATAAAAAGGTCATGCTCACCGAGGCGGGGCGGGTTCTGTACCCCGAAGCAAAAAAAATGCTGAGGCACTATCAGAAGATCAAAGAAGGTCTGGAAGACTTGAAAGGTCTAAAAACAGGACATCTCATGGTCGGCGCCAGCACCATCCCCGGCGAGTACATCCTTCCTCTGTTGATTGGCGGATTCAAAAAAAAATACCCGGGGATAGATATCACTTTAAAGGTTGCCGGAAGCAGTCAGGTGGCCAGGTGGGTCCGGCAGAGGGAGATTGACCTTGGTATTACCGGTGTGCCCTATAATAATGAGGGTATCCATTGTGTTCCCTGGTTGAAGGATCAGCTGATCCTAATCGCGCCACCTTCTCACCAGTGGGCTAAGCTGATTCAGGGCATTGCTGTTGCTGATTTAAAAAACGGAACCATGGTCCTGCGGGAACAGGGTTCGGGAACACGGCGAACATTGGAAAAAAAATTGGAGGAAAAAAAAATAGACCTGGATAAAATTCCCTGCGCCATGGAATTGGGCAGCACAAGGGCAGTAATCACAGCTGTTGAAGCGGGATTGGGTGTGAGCATTGTTTCCAGATACGCCGTTCAGGAGGCCCTGGAATTGGGGAGAGTTGTGGAGGTTCCATTGGTTGGACTGGATCTGGCCCGGTCCCTCTATCAACTCCGGCACTCCCAGGGACCAGGAGGCTTCGCCGTAGAGGCTTTTGTAAATTTTATAAGTGACAGGGATATCTGCAAACGCTTCCTGCGAGAGTAGGAAGCGTTTGCAGTTTTATTTTGTTCCATTTTGCTTATTTAGTTCTTAAATAGCAGGAAATTTCGGAGATTTTGTCTAAATAAACTCTACGGAGATTTTACAATGTTAAAAATAAAGCCAAAATTTTTTACCCTGCGAACAAAAATGGCCATACTTTCTTTCGGTTCAGTTTTTCTGGCGATTCTAATCGGAGGCATCATTGTAGTTGACAAGATATCTGCCACATTTGAGAAAGAAGCCGGGATGCGCGCCATGGCCATAGCCCGCACCCTGGCTCAATTCGAGGAAATCCAAAAAAACATCGGGGAGCCCGGAGGCGCAGTTACCATCCAGCCGATTGCCGAGCGTACTCGCCTGGCCACGGGTGTTGAATACATCGTTATTGTAGACATGGAAGGAATCCGGTATTCGCACCCGGTAGAAGAACGAATCGGCAAAAAATTTACAGATGTCGATCTGGGGCCGGCACTGGCAAACAATGAGTATATATCCAGCGCAGAAGGGGTACTGGGTCCTTCCGTCCGGGCTTTTGTACCCGTTAAGATTGAAGAGGGAACCCGCCAGGTGGGTGTAGTTGTAGTGGGAATTTTAATTCCCACCATCGGATTCTTATTAAGGACCATCCAGACACAGCTTTACTACTCCCTGGGCACGGGTTTGATTGTCGGCCTGCTGGGTTCTCTATATCTGGCCAGGAGAATAAAAAAAGCCATGTTTAGTCTGGAACCGGAAGAGATAGCCAGACTCCTGGAAGAGCGGGTGGCAATTTTTCAGGCTATGGGTGAGGGTATAATTGCAATTGATCGAGATAACCAGATAACCGTCGTTAATGAAGAGGCCCAGCGAATTTTGGAAAAAACAAGTGAAGATTTGATCGGAAAGACAATAACAAGCATTATCCCTTACTCCACACTGCCGGAAGTCCTTCAAACAGGGGAAGCCCAGATTAATCAACAGATGTTTTTGAACGATACAATGGTCCTGGTGAACAAGGTGCCGGTACGGTTTAAAGGCGAGATTATCGGGGCGGTGGCCACATTTCAGGATAAAACCGAGATAAACAGACTGGCTGAGGAATTGACCGGAGTAAAAGCTTTTATTGAAGCCTTAAGGGTTCAGAATCATGAACATAAAAACAAGCTCCACACAATAGCCGGCCTAATCCAGTTGGAAAAGTACGAACACGCCCTTGACTATATTTTTGATCTTTCCGAGGAACAGCAAGAGATTACCGGGCTCTTAACAAAAAACATTTGTGACGACAGCATTGCGGGGCTGCTCCTGGGCAAGTACGAAAGGGCCAAAGAGCTCCGTATAAAATTAGATATAGACCGGAATACCAATTTCAGGGAACTTCCCTCCTGCCTGCAAACAGGAGAACTTGTAATAATCCTGGGCAACCTGATTGAAAATGCCCTTGACGCTGTTCGTATGGAAAAACCGGAACGACGGAAGGTATTTTTTTCAATGCTGGACACTCCTGAAAATCTGACCATTACTGTAAGGGATATGGGTCCCGGCATTCCGGTAGAAATGCGGGAAATTATTTTCCAACAGGGTTTTTCAACAAAAGGTTCGGCCAACTGCGGTCTGGGCCTTTACCTGGTAAAACGCTATGTTAACATGGGCGGCGGTTCAATATTAATCCAGGACGCAAATGGTGGAGGTGTTATTTTCAATATAAATATCCCCAAAGAACAGGGTAGTCAAAAAAAACCGAGTTAAGAAGGTGATTGAGTAAATGTCCCAGATAGATGTTTTAATTATTGAGGATGATCCCATGGTAGTTGAAGTGAACCGGGGCTTTATTAATGCCGTACAGGGGTTCAGGGTGGCAGGGGTAGCCCGTACCGGCCGGGAAGCCATCGAAATGGTGAAGGAATTGGTTCCGGACCTCGTTCTCCTTGATATCTATCTCCCTGATATTGACGGTGTAACTACACTTCAGGAGATCAGACGGATCGGTCTGCCCACGGATGTAATCATTATTACAGCTGCTCATAACGCCGAAACCATTCAAAACGTCTTTCGCTACGGGGCTATAGACTATATTGTTAAACCCTTTAAATTTACCCGCTTGAAAGCTTCCCTTAATTGTTATGCTACTTTGCACAACCGGTTTAAGTGCCAGAGTCAGATGAACCAGAATGAAATTGACAGTTTAGCGCTGAGCCGCGGGCAACAGCTGGATGAAGGGGTTCCCAAGGGGTTGAATGAAATCACGCTAAAACAGGTTTACCTGTATTTGCTGAAGGAAGGAACCGCCTTATCAGCTGAGGAAGTCGCTGAAGGCGTCGGGCTGGCCAGGGTCACCGCCAGAAGATACCTGGATTTTTTAGAGAAATCAGGCAGGGTAATCCTAGAACTGCAATATGGTTCCGTAGGACGTCCAGTAAACAGGTACAGAACCCTGGAATAATAAATGAGTTAAATAACCAATATTGATTTTATTAACTTTTCATTGTATTCAGGCAAATACTTGTATATATTTAAACCGTACCCGTACAAAAAACAAACTGTTAACGGGGAGGTGAAGAGTGTATCAAAAAAATAATCCGGATTTGTTTGTTTCTGTTTATTATTATTGTGCTCAGCATTCCCAACGGGTGCGGTAAGCGGGTAGAAGATTCGGAACAGGTTAGTCCGGAAGAAAAAATTGTAATCAAGTTTTCCCATGTAGTCGCTGAAAACACACCCAAGGGACTTGCTGCCCAACGTTTTGCAGCGCTTGTAAAAGAGAGGTCCAACGGGAGAATCGAAGTACAGGTATTTCCAAACTCCACCCTGTTCAAAGACGGTGAAGAGATCCAGGCCCTTCAATCAGGGACCGTGCAGATGATTGCACCTACTACATCCAAGTTATCGGGATTGTTTCCGCAATGGCAGATATTTGATCTGCCTTACGCTTTCCCGGATGAGGATACTGTCCACAGAGCCATGGACGGCAGTATCGGAACCCAATTATATCAAGGATTAAGCCTGCATAAAATGAAGGCTCTGGCTTTCTGGGATAACGGCTTCAAACAAATGACCAACAGCCAAAGGCCTTTAATTCACCCGGCAGATTTTCAGGGATTAACGTTCAGGGTCATGATTAACAGCAATGTCTTAAAAAGGCAGTTTGAAAAACTCAACGCCCACCCGGTTGAAGTATCCTTCGATGACCTCTACCGTGCCCTGGAATCCCAGGAAATCCATGGTGGAGAAAACACAATGACTAATATCAATTCTAAAAATCTTTACAAGGTACAACCCTACCTGACCATATCAAACCACGGTTACATGGGCTATATAGTTATAACCAATACCGATTTCTGGTCAAGCCTTCCTGAAGATGTCCGGTCTCTTCTGGAGGAAACTTTGCTCGAAGTGACGGACTGGGAGCGTGAACAGGCTTCCGTTATGAATCAAAGAGATCTGCAGCAAATTATTTCGTCCGGATATGTCCAGGTACACTATCAGTCCGAGGCAGAAAAAAAAGAATGGGAACAGATTCTTAAACCCATCTATAATGAATTCAGAGATGTAATCGGCGAAGCTTTATTGCGCAGCGTTGAAGATTTAAAAGCTGGATAGACTGCTGCAGCTATGTTATATTTTAATGTCATTTAAAAAACACCTCTCAAAAAGAAACGGTGTTTTTTTGTTCTTTTTTAATGGATTTTTCGGACCAGGCCGATTACTTTACCGAGAATTTGAAGTTCAGTTGCATAGATCGGTTCCAACAGTTGGTTTTCCGGCTGCAGGCGGACCCGGCCCTTTTCCCTGTAGAACCTTTTTACTGTAGCTTCTTCATCAAGCAAGGCCACAACAATATCTCCGTTGTCTGCATCGTGCTGCCGCCGCACTACAACCAGGTCCCCTTCCAGGATTCCGGCTTCAATCATGCTGTCCCCACGCACCGCAAGCATAAAGAACTCTCCTGTGCCGGTGAAATGAACCGGCAGGGAAAATATCTCTTCCCTGTTTTCCACGGCTAAAAGGGGAACACCTGCTGCTACAAGGCCCAGCAGTGGAATACTGACGCATTCGATCCGGTTTTCCGAAAGATTATCAAGTACTTCCATGGCTCTGGGCTTGGCAGGATCACGCCTCAAATATCCCTTGTCCTCTAACTTTTTAAGATATCCATGCACGGTAGAGCTAGAACTTAATCCCACTGCCTGACCGATTTCCCTGACCGAGGGGGGATATCCCTTTTTACGGATGTTATCCTTGATAAACGTTAGAATGGCTGCTTGCTTCGGGGTTAAATCACCGATCATAATCTCACCAGCCTTCTTTACTTATTTTTTCAGTAATTATAACACAATATGGAGCCAAATGAAACGCTTGTTCGTATTATGTTTAAAATTTTTAATTAATATTTTTTTTAATTTTTAGAAGGATGCGCCCCTTTGTTGTAGAATGAATCAAAAGATAGTCACAAAGTCAGGAAGGGGGGGCCGGGATGCAAAAATATAAAGTAGCTATAGTTGGCGCAGGAAAAGGCGGTCATTCAATTTACAGGATGCTAAAAAAAATGGAAGAAGTTGAAATAATCGGGATAGCCGATATAAATCCTGCAGCTCCTGGTATCACGGCCGCACAAGAAGACGGTGTCTTTGTCACAACAAACTATATTGAGCTCGCCAGGCTACAGGGACTGGACATTATTATCGAAGTCACAGGAAACTCGGATGTAAAGGAGCACATACTACGGATCAAGCATAACTATACGGCAATAATGGAGTCACAGGCCGCAAATCTTATGATGATCGTGCTCAAAGAAAAAGAAGAGATAGCGGAACTAACAAAAATCCAAGGTGAACTATCGGCTATTTTGAATTCTATGCAGGAGGCTATTGAAGTAGCGGATATCAATGGAACGATTAAATATGTTAACCCTGCTTTTTCCCGCATTACAGGCATACCCGAAAAAGAAAGGATTGGCCAGAATATCTTTGAAAGCTCTCCGGACGGAGCCCTTGCCCACTTATTAAAAACGGGTAAGATGGTTTTTGGCCAAAGAACAAGAGTAGGAGGAAGCAACGCTGAAGTCGTTGCCAACTCCGCTCCCATCATCGTTGACGGAAAGATGGAGGGCGGCGTAGTAGTTTTCCAACATTTTACAGACATTATGAATATGATGGAAGAATTGAAAAAGAGTACCACCATCATAGAGAACCTTACTGATAAATTGGGACAGGTAACAACAAGTAAATATTCCTTTGAAGATATTATCGGAAACAGCACCGAAATTAAAAAATGCATTAACCTGGCTGAAAAGTCTGCCCGCAGCAATTCAACTGTACTCCTTCTAGGTGAAAGCGGCACCGGGAAGGAATTATTCGCCCATTCCATTCACGGCGCATCCATGCGGCGGGAAAATCCATTTATTAAAGTTAATTGTGCAGCAATACCGGAAACACTTCTTGAAAGCGAATTCTTCGGTTATGCCAAGGGTGCCTTTACGGGCGCCGTGAAGTCCAAGATTGGAAAATTTGAACTTGCCCATAGCGGAACGATTTTTTTGGACGAGATTGGAGATATGAACCTCCTGCTTCAAGGCAAGTTGCTGCGGGTATTACAAGAAATGGAATTTGAGCGCGTTGGAGGTAATCAGACTATTAAAGTGGATGTCAGGGTAATTGCAGCCACTAACCGGAACCTGCGGGAGTTGATCCGCCGGGGTGAATTCCGGGAAGATTTGTATTACCGGTTGAATGTCGTTGAAATTACCATTCCCCCCTTGCGCTTGCATAAGGAAGATTTGCCGGCACTGGTAAACAACACGATCATCAAGCTCAATAGAAAATTAGGTAAAAAAGTAAAGGGTCTTTCCAAAGACGCTGAAGAATTACTCTTTAGTTATGACTGGCCTGGTAATGTCCGTGAGCTTGAAAATGTCATTGAACGGGTGATGGTAACCGTTGACGAGGAAATCCTGGTGAAAAAGAACCTGATCCAGCACGTCAATCAGTTCCGGATTCTGCCGGAACGCGATGTTGATATAATGCCTATAGATCAGATGGAGGAAATGTTAATTCGTAAGGCCATGGCAAAATACGGCAACACAGTAGAGGGTAAAAGGCGTGCTGCCCATGCCCTGAATATTTCCCTGGCTACACTTTATAATAAATTGAAAAAAATAAGACCATCAAATATTAAAATTTAGAAACGATTACTAAGATTAAGAAAGACCGCTTTTATCAAGGGATAAGCCCTTTCTTATTCTATATATTAGAATTTTTTTATTAATAAATAAATTATTATTCGCTCAGGCAAACTAAATAATTGTTTGACAATATTCAAGGATTAGGCAATAAACATAAGGTTGCCGGGGTTACAGGACGTATTGAATTTACGGTGATTAACAAGATCAGTATCATGGTACGGATCTTGCTTTTAATATTTTGGGGAATCGAGAGCAACATTACAGCAAAGGGGGGAACTACAATAAAAACCATTAACACCAGTGTGATTACGGAAGCCGTGAAGAAAATGTGTCAGGATGCGAACTTCAATCTGGGCAACGATGTGATGGAAGCTTTTAAAAAGTATTATGAGTCTGAGGTATCGCTCACAGGAAAGGAAATCTTGCAAATCCTTATTAAAAATGCTGAGATTGCCCGGGAAGAGCAGGCACCAATGTGTCAGGACACAGGTTTCGCCGTTGTTTTTGTTGAACTGGGGCAGGATGTAAGGATCGAAGGTGGAGATTTCTACGAGGCCATCAATGAGGGCGTACGTCAAGGTTATACCGAAGGCTACCTGAGGAAATCCATCGTTAGCCATCCGCTTGAGCGCAAAAACACCGGAGATAATACACCAGCGGTTATTCACACTAAAATCGTGCCGGGGAAGAATCTACGTATTATCGTAGCACCCAAGGGTGGCGGCTCTGAGAATATGAGTGCAATCAAAATGCTCAAACCCGCAGATGGTGTTGAAGGCGTCAAGAAATTTGTCGTAGACACGATTAAAGCAGCAGGTCCCAACCCCTGTCCTCCAGTTGTGGTAGGAGTGGGCATCGGCGGAACTTATGAAAAAGCCGCTCTGCTATCCAAAGAGGCTTTGTTAAGGGAACTTGGTGAAAAGAGTAAATATCCCGATATTGCAAAATTAGAAGAAGAGCTTTTAGAGGAAATTAACAAAACCGGGGTCGGACCCCAGGGTCTTGGTGGTAAAACCACGGCACTTGCAGTGCATATTGAGATTTACGGCGCTCATATTGCCAGCCTTCCTGTAGCGGTTAACCTGAACTGCCACGCGGCCAGGCATAAAGAAGTGGTCTTGTAAGGCAACTAATTAACCCCGAGATAATGCTTTCAAAATACAGGGGAGGTGAAATGATTGACCCAGATAAGGCTTACTACCCCACTAACTGATGAAATGGTCGAAAAGTTGAGGATCGGCCAACAAGTTTTACTAAACGGTACTCTCTATACAGGACGCGATGCAGCCCACAAAAGGCTGGTAGATCTGATTAAGCAAGGAAAAGAACTTCCTTTTGACCCTAAGGGGCAGGTCATATATTATGTTGGACCCACTCCGGCAAAACCGGGTAAAGTCATTGGTTCGTGCGGGCCAACAACCAGCTACAGGATGGATCCCTACGCTCCGGAACTTTATGCGCTGGGACTAAAAGCTTCCATAGGTAAAGGGAAAAGGTCACCGGAAGTAATCAAAGCATTAAAACAATACAAGGGTGTTTATTTCGCAGCAATTGGCGGAGCTGCTGCACTTATCGCCAAAAGCATAAAGTCAGCAAAGGTCATTGCTTATCCTGATTTAGGAGCGGAAGCCATCCACGAACTGGTTGTAGAAGATTTTCCAGTCGTGGTCGTGAATGATGTCATCGGCGGTGACCTTTACGAAGAGGGAATTAAAATTTACGCGGCTAAATAAAAAATATTTTTTGAGGACTTAACCTTGTTCAAAAATAAGCCGGCAGACATTAAATACAAAATACAAGCCCGGATGGGTAATCGCCCGACCAGTAAGGTTTAACAGGTTGGGCTAGGCTCTTTTGAGTAACTAAAAGTACAGCAACTCTGCTTTTTTAAGAAGGTTAACTTGATTTTTTAAACAATGGCCTTAAAGTTAAAGCAATCAGTTGGGAAGTGGAAGTTTAATATTTTCCATGCTTTGACTACTGACAGAACCGTTTAATACTCTCCTCCACATTAAGTCTATTAAGCCAGTTCAAAGGCGATTTATTGTTTTTAACTTAAAAAAAAATACGCCTGTAAGAACTGGCTTAACAATGTTGCTTATACTGGATGAAATGTGAGTTAAGCGGAATGAGGCCATGGTACAAAACCTTTTTTAAACACTATAGCCGCCCCTTAAGAAAGTGAGGATCAATATCTATGCCCTTAAATACCTGCCGGCAAATGCTTTGTACAGGGAGCGGCAGAAGGGAGGGAGCAGAAAAAGGCAAGGTTCGCAGTGGGGGTTATTGGTAATAATAAAGCCAATCATGTTGCGTAAATATTTTAGCCAAGGTGCTGTGTGGGTTGGTTTGGACCTTTGAAGTAGGGAATAGGAGTTAAAATCGGGTTTTAATTGCTAATTCATTCAAATAGATTTGCATTTATTAATTATTTAAGTAAAGCGTTAATTAGACCAGAGGGGAGAGATTTAGCCAGTGAAAATGTTCGAGTATATGGGGAAAGAGCTTTTCGCCAAGTACGGCTTGCCGGTACCGAAGGGCAGAATGGCTACCACCCCGGAAGAAGCTGCCAAAATTGCTGAGGAAATTGGTGGTCCATGTGTTGTAAAGTCTCAAGTTCTTTCAGGCAAGAGGGGTAAAGCCGGTGGAATTAAGTTTCCCAATACTCCTGAAGAAGCAAGGAAAGCTGCAGAAGAAGTCTTGAGCATGACCATTCAGGGGTTGCCCGTCCAGGCTGTTCTGGTCGAAGAAAAACTTAAAATCGATAAAGAGCTATATATGTCCATCACCATTGACGGTTCAGCCAAACAGGCAGTGCTTATTGCATCCGCTTACGGCGGGATGGATATTGAAGAGCAACCGGAGGAATACATTATTAAGAAGCACATTGATCCGGAACTGGGCATGATGCCATTCATGGCCCGCGATGTTGTAAGAAAGATGGGTATTCCTATTAGAAGCCCACATGGAAAAGAAATTGTAAACATTATTCAGACCCTCTACAAGATCTGTCTGGAGAAAGACGCCGAACTGGTTGAAATTAACCCGCTGGTATTCAGCGACGACAAGGTCATTGCCGCCGACTCCAAAGTTACTATTGACGACGACGCCATGTTCCGCATGAAAGACCTGCCCATAGTTGACGATAAGTCCCCTGCTGAAAGAGCTGCCAAAGACCTCGGCCTTTCCTTTGTGGAACTGGATGGGGACATTGCCGTGATGGCTAACGGCGCAGGTATTACAATGGGCACCCTTGATACCCTGCAGGCCTTCGGCGGCACCCCGAAAAACTTCCTGGACTGCGGCGGCGGCACCGGCAGGGAAGCTACAGCCAAGGCCCTTGACATTCTTTTCAGTTTAAATCCCAAGGCTGTTTTCGTAAACATCTTCGGAGGAATTACCCGTTGTGATGATGTTGCCAACGCCGTTAAGGACCAGTATGAAGCAAAGGGCGGTTTTCCTGTACCCCTGGTTATCCGTCTTGTCGGCACTAACCAGGATACCGGCCGGGAAATTCTGGCGTCAATAGGTGTCGAAGCGTTCGATTTCATGGAAGATGCTGCCAGGAGGGTTATTGAACTCACCAAGTAGATTTAATTTTCTGCGCTGAAATCCCCAGAAGATCTTGATAAGGGAGGAGTAGTAAATTGGCTATTATTATTGATGAGAATACTAATGTATTAGTCATGGGAATAACTGGCAAGCAGGCCTCTTTCCATACTAAGCAAATGCTCGCCTACGGCACTAAAATAGTAGCAGGGTGCACCCCGGGAAAAGGGGGAGCCACCGTAGAAGGAGTACCTGTATATAATACCGTTCGCGAAGCCTGTGAGAACCACAGGATCGACGCTTCAGTAATTTTTGTACCCGCGCCGGCAACCAAAGACGCCGCCATTGAGAATATTGAAGCAGGTGTAGGCGTTGTCGTCATCGTCACTGAAGGCGTCCCGGTTTACGACGAGATTCAAATTGTGGCTTACGCTAAACGCAAAGGGGCCATCGTCCTGGGGCCGAACACTTTCGGTATCGTATCCGGCGGCAAGTGCAAGATAGGAATTCCGCCCAACCAGTATTTTATAGAAGGCAACGTAGGCGTAGTTGCCCGCTCCGGCACCCTGACCTATGAAATTACCGGGAACCTGACAGCTAACGGTCTCGGCCAGTCCACTGTTGTGGGTATGGGCGGTGACAGGGCAGTGGGACTCACCTTTATTGATGTTTTAAAGATGTTTGAAAAGGATGATCAAACCAAGGCAATTGTTATGATTGGTGAAATTGGCGGTAACAGCGAAGAAATCGCCGCTGAATACATTAAGGAAATGACCAAACCGGTCGTTGCCTTTATAGCCGGGAAGAGCGCGCCTCCGGGCAAGCGGATGGGACATGCCGGCGCGATTATTGAAAGGGGCAAGGGAACCTACCAGGGCAAGGTTGATGCATTGACTGCGGCCGGCGCCAAAGTTGCTCCGCTGCCGTTTGATGTTCCCCAGCTGGTCAAAGAGGCGCTTGGGATTAAGTAGATAAGTGGAAGGAGGAGGTATATTTGTTTAGAGAAGATCAACTGGAAAAAATCGCTGCCAAGAAAGAGAGCTGGACAGCGAAACTGGAAGCAACCAAGAAAAAGCGTCCAGAAAGGCAATCCCAATTCGCTACCGATTCCGGTGTAGACATCAACACTGTTTATACTCCGCTTGATCTGAAAGATATGGATTACGAGCGTGACCTGGGATTGCCCGGAGAGTACCCCTTTACCCGTGGCGTACAACCCAACCTGTACCGCGGCCGTCTCTGGACCATGCGCCAGTACGCAGGTTTTGGTTCTGCCGAAGAAACCAACCAGCGCTTCCGCTATTTACTGGAACAGGGTCAGACAGGCTTGAGCTGTGCCTTCGACCTGCCAACCCAGATTGGCTATGACTCGGACCATCCCCTGGCACAAGGCGAAATTGGTAAAGTTGGTGTAGCCATCGACTCCCTTGCGGATATGGAGACTCTTTTTGACCAGATCCCCCTGGGCAAGGTCAGCACATCAATGACCATCAACGCACCTGCAGGCGTGTTACTGGCAATGTATATCGCCTGTGCGGAAAAACAGGGATTTGACAAATCTCAAATCAACGGTACCATTCAAAACGACGTTATCAAGGAATACATCTGCCGTGGTACTTATATCCTTCCTCCGGAGCCCTCGATGCGGTTAATCTCCAACATCTTTGAGTACTGCTCCAAGGAGATTCCCCAGTGGAACACCATCAGCATCAGCGGTTACCACATCCGGGAAGCAGGCGCCACAGCAGCCCAGGAAATTGCCTTCACCCTGGCTGACGGTATCGCCTATGTCGATGCTGCCATTAAAGCCGGCCTGGACGTAGATACTTTCGGACCTCGCCTTTCGTTCTTCTTTAACGCTCACTTGAACTTCTTTGAAGAAATAGCGAAGTTCAGAGCAGCCCGCCGTGTCTGGGCAAAAGTTATGAAAGAGCGTTTTGGAGCCAAGAACCCACGTTCCTGGACTCTCCGCTTCCATACCCAGACCGCCGGCGTCAGCCTCACAGCACAGCAGCCCATGGTAAACATCATGCGGACTGCCTTTGAAGCTCTTTCCGCTGTACTGGGCGGCACCCAGTCCTTGCACACCAACTCCTACGATGAAGCTCTGGCGCTCCCCTGCGACGAGTCAGTCATGATCGCACTGCGCACCCAACAGGTTATCGGGTACGAAATCGGTGTCTGTGACTTAGTTGACCCGCTTGGCGGTTCGTACTACATCGAATCCCTCACCAACGCCCTTGAGGAAAAGGCTTGGGAATATATCGGCAAGATCGACGCTCTAGGCGGCGCAGATAAGGCTATTGAGTATATGCAGAAAGAAATCCACAATTCTGCTTACCAGTACCAGCTGGCCATCGACAATAAGAAGAAAACTGTTATCGGCGTGAACAGCTTCATCATGCAAGATGAAGAAAAACCCAAGGGCCTTCTGAAAGTCGACCTTTCAGTTGGGGAACGCCAGGTAGCTAAACTTGCTAAGGTCAAAGCGGGAAGAGACAACGCAAAGGTCGAATCCCTGCTGAAAGATATAAGGGAAGCAGCGCAGAGCAACGCCAACCTGATCCCGGTCTTTATTGATGCGGTCAAGGAATACGTCACTCTCGGCGAGATCTGCGGCGTCCTGAGAGACGTTTTTGGCGAATACAAGCAGCAAATCGTATTCTAGGAGAGGAGGAAAGTTGATGAGCAAGAAACGTATCCGCGTTCTGGTCGCAAAACCGGGTCTTGACGGTCACGATCGGGGCGCCAAGGTGATTGCCCAGGCTTTAAGGGACGCCGGTATGGAAGTCGTTTACACAGGGTTGCGGCAAACCCCGGAACAAATCGTATCGGCAGCGGTGCAGGAAGATGTTAATGTAGTCGGCATGAGTATTCTTTCAGGTGCGCATGGAACCCTGTTCCCCGAAGTAATTAAACTTCTTAAAGAGAAGGGCGCCGGCGACATCCTTGTAGTGGGAGGCGGGATTATTCCTGAAGAAGATGTTCCGGCATTAAAAGAAGCCGGCATCGCCGAAATCTTCGGACCCGGAACTCCTCTGGAAGAGGTTGTAAAATACATTCAGGCAAATGTGAAAAACTAACACCATGATGATCGAAAAGCTGTGCGGGCGGGCCGGCTAACCGCCGGTTCCCGTCCCGCCCGATTGGAAGTGATATGTGGCTGCTAATTTAATTAATTAATTTGGAGGGATACCGCATGATTAAAAAGATTGACCATGTGGGCATAGCTGTAAAGGACCTGGAAGCAACTTTGAAACTGTACGAAGAGGTACTGGGGCTGAAGTCTACCGGCACAGAGGTTGTGGAAGAGCAAAAGGTTAAAGTAGCCTTTTTACCCACAGGCGATAGTGAGGTTGAGCTGCTGGAGTCAACATCGCCGGACGGACCCATCGCTAAATACATTGCAAAGAATGGGGAAGGGATCCAGCACCTGGCTTTCAGGGTCGACAACCTGGAGCAGAGGTTGGCGGAACTGAAAGAAAAAGGCATCCGTTTAATTGATGAAAAGCCACGGTACGGAGCCGGTGGGGCAAGAATAGCCTTTTTACACCCGAAATCCACCTTTGGCGTACTTATCGAACTGTGTGAGCGCGACTAGATTGGAGGTAATAGTATGCAGGAGAAGCTGGACCTACTTACTAAGTTAAGGCAACAGGTCGAAGCTGGCGGCGGCCAGAAAAGAATAGACAAACAACATGCAAGCGGGAAAAAGACAAGCAGGGAACGGATCAACGAGCTTTATGATCCGGGCTCCTTTAGAGAAATTGACGTCTTTGCTGCAACAACAGATGACTTCAATAAGGTAAACGGCGAAGGTGTGACGTGTGGCTACGGCACTATCGCAGGACGCAGGGTTTATATCTTTTCCCAGGACTTTACCGTTATCGGCGGCTCCCTGGGACGGATTCATGCTGCAAAAATCTGTAAAGTTCTCGATATGGCCATGAAGGTCGGAGCCCCGGTAATCGGCATTTGTGACTCGGGCGGAGCCCGCATTCAGGAAGGCGTGGACGCCCTTGATGGATACGGCCAGATCTTTTTCCGGAATACCATTGCTTCCGGAGTGATCCCGCAGATTTCTGTGATCATGGGCCCCTGCGCCGGCGGCGCGGTTTATTCCCCGGCCCTGACCGACTTCATCCTGATGGTGGCTAATACCAGCCAGATGTTCATTACCGGACCGCTGGTAATTAAAGCAACCACCGGTGAGGATGTCAGTATGGAGGCCCTTGGGGGAGCGGCAACGCATAACCAGGTCAGCGGCGTTGCTCATTTCCTCGCCAACAACGAGGATGAGTGTATTACCCAGATTAAAACGCTGCTCAGCTACCTGCCCTCAAACAACCTTGACGAACCGCCTACGTTTGCGCCCGTCGAGCCCTCGCTTGACAAGGAGACTCTGGTGTCGGTGGTACCCACCGATCCCAACAAAGGTTATGATGTCCGTAACGTCATAAACGCTATTGTCGACGGAGGCTCCTTCTTTGAAGTACACCAGTATTACGCCACAAACGGCGTTGTCGGCTTTGCCCGGATTAACGGCCAGGCAATCGGCATCATTGCCAACCAGCCCAGGATCCTGGCAGGTTGTCTGGACATTAACGTTTCTGACAAGATTGCCCGCCACATCCGTTTCTGCGACTGCTTCAACATTCCCATCCTGACCTTTATGGATGTGCCCGGATTCCTTCCCGGAGTTCAGCAGGAGTATGGTGGAATTATCCGCCATGGCGCCAAAATGCTATATGCTTATTCCGAGGCCACAACGCCCAAAATCACCATCATTACCCGCAAGGCTTACGGCGGAGCATACCTGGCCATGTGCGGCAGCGCCTTGAGAGCTGATGAAGTTTATGCCTGGCCCACCGCTGAAATTGCCGTTATGGGACCGGAAGGCGCCGTTAACGTGATTAACCGCAAGGAAATTGCAGAAGCGTCCAACCCCGTTGAAGAACGCAAGAAACTGGTACAACAATACCGTGATCGCTTTGCCAACCCCTATATTGCCAGCGCCAGGGGATTTATCCAGGATGTAATTGACCCGCGGGACACCCGGGATAGAGTCATCAACGCTCTTAAGAATTTAGCTAATAAACGCGAGAGCAGGCCCAGGAAGAAACACGGTAATATCCCCTGCTAGTGCAAGTACGGGCACGGAGGAGGAAAGTAGATGTCGGAAACAAGTTCAAAAATTAAACCGGAAGTGGTTGCTGCTATCTCAGTTGCCCTGGCCCTATACGGTTATTCCAGCGATAAGGGCTACCAGGCCACCAGGATCAGTAAAAGCCAAAACCTTTGGAAAAAGGCCGGCATTATCGAAATTATGCTTGGCCGTGAAATGAATAGGGACTTCATATAGAAACAACGCAACAAGTACAGGCCTACCATTAGGAGGGAAACTGCATGCAAAAGTTTAAAATTAAGGTTAACGGAGAGGTATACGAAGTAGAAGTTGAGCAAATTGGTGGGGCTCCGGCAGCAGCTCCTGCGGCTCCGCCCCCGGCGCCGGTTGCAGCACCTGCACCTGCCCCCGCTCCTGCGGCAGCACCCGCAGCCGCTCCGAAACCGGCCGCGGCGCCAGCTCCAAAACCAGCTGGTGGTGGTGGCGGCGGTGGAGCATTATGTGCTCCGATGCCTGGTACAGTACTGGAAATCAAGGTCAACGTGGGCGATGCTGTAACAATAGGTCAGGTCCTTCTGATCCTTGAAGCCATGAAGATGGAAAACGAGCTGGCTGCAGATAAAGCCGGCACTGTCAAGGAAATTAAAGTTACCAAGGGCCAGGCCGTCAATGGTGGAGATCCACTCATCATTATCGGCTAGAACAATAATAAAGGGTGGAGGCGGGGCTTAAGCGTCTCCACCTCCAGAAATTGTTTAACCAACCAGTTGGGAGGGGATAGAAGTTATGATCAAAAGAAAAAAAATTACTGTTGTCGGCGCTGGTAACGTTGGGGCAACAGCTGCACACTGGGCAGCATCAAGAGAACTGGGCGATGTTGTTCTGGTTGACGTAATTGAAGGGGTTCCCCAGGGTAAAGCTCTCGACTTGATGCAAGCGGCTCCTGTAATGAAATATGACAGCAATATAATTGGCACTAATAACTATGAAGATACCGCTGATTCGGACGTTGCCATTATTACCGCCGGTGTCGCCCGTAAACCTGGAATGAGCCGGGATGACCTTCTGAATATCAACTACAAAATCGTAGGCTCAGTGGCAGAAAACATTGCCCGGTATTCGCCAAACTGCACTATCATCGTCGTATCCAACCCGCTTGACGTTATGACTTATACCGCCTATAAAGCCAGCGGTTTCCCGGCCAACCGCGTCTTTGGTCAGGCCGGCGTGCTTGACTCCGCCCGTTTCCGGACCTTCGTTGCCATGGAACTAGGTGTATCATTTGAGGATGTCAATGCTTTAGTCCTTGGCGGCCATGGTGATACGATGGTGTCGGTACTCAGCCATGCCAATGTCGGATGTATACCCGTAACCAAGTTAATACCTCCCGAGCGCCTGGCTGAAATCGTTAAGAGAACCGCCAACGGTGGAGCTGAAATCGTAAACTTCCTGAAGACCGGCAGCGCTTTCTACGCCCCTTCAGCCTCCGCAGTAACCATGGCTGAAGCAGTGCTGAAAGACAAAAAGCGGATCCTGCCCGTGGCGGCATATCTGAACGGCGAATACGGCGCCAAGGACATTTACACCGGCGTACCTTGTATTATTGGTGGCAACGGGGTAGAAAAGATTATTGAAATAGATCTGACACCGGATGAAAAAGCCGCCCTGGATAAATCCATCCAGGCCGTTCGTGACCTTATGAAGGTAGTCGGACTGGGTTCTTAAACGAGTCCGGTTAGCGAGAAAAGGGGAGGATTATAAGATGGCAAAAGGACCAAAAGCTGTATTGATAACTGACACTACTTTCCGGGATGCACACCAGTCCCTTTTGGCAACCCGGATGAAAACCGAGCACATGATCCCGATTGCAGAGAAACACGATGAAATCGGGTTCCATTCAATGGAAATGTGGGGCGGCGCAACTTTCGACACCTGCATGCGTTTCTGCGGTGACGACCCCTGGGAGCGCCTGAGGGTTATCAGGCGTCACCTTAAAAAAACCAAGACCCAGATGCTGCTGAGAGGACAGAACATTGTAGGTTACAGGAATTACGCCGACGATGTACTAATTGAGTTCATTAAAAAAGCTGTTTATAACGGCATGGATATTTTCCGCTGCTTTGACGCTCTAAATGATTACCGCAACCTGGAAGTAGCAATCAAGACTGTCATCGACGAAGGAGCCCACGCCCAGGGTACAATCTGCTACGCCATCAGCCCCGTCCACACGGTTGAACACTACGTCGGAAAGGCAAAAGAGTTGGCAAGTATGGGCGTCCACAGCATTTGCATCAAGGATATGGCGGGGATCATCGCTCCCTACATCACCTATGATATTGTCAAAGGCATGAGGGACGCCGGGATCACGCTTCCAATTCAGCTCCACTGCCACTATACCAGCGGTATGGGCGCTATGGCTTATGTGAAGGGAATTGAAGCGGGAGCCAATATCATTGACTGCGCTATATCTCCAATGTCCGTACAGACTTCGCAGCCTTCCATTGAAGTTATGTGCTCCACATTCGCGGGAACTGAATATGATACAGGTCTAGACCTTCAACCGATGATTGAAATTGCCGATTACTGGAAGAATGTGCGCCCGCTTTACACAGAATTCGACCTGGCCCAGAAATACCCCGATGCCGGTATCCTGGTTTCCCAGGTCCCCGGCGGGATGATGTCCAACTTCCTCTCGCAGTTGCAGCAGGCTAACGCTCTGCACCGCCTGCCCGAGGTGCTTGAGGAAATGCCGAGGGTGCAGGAAGACTTCGGCTGGCCCCCGCTGGTTACGCCATCCAGCCAGATCGTTGGTTCCCAGGCTGTTTTAAACGTCCTGATGGGCCGCTATAAAATGTGCACCAACGAAGTAAAGCAGTACATGCGCGGTTATTACGGCCGGCCTCCTGCTCCCATTAATGAAGAGGCCCGCAAGATGATTATTGGTGACGAAAAGCCTATTACCTGCCGTCCGGCCGACAAGCTGGAACCGGAACTGCCGAAAGCCAAGGAAATGATCGCTCACGTCATGGAGAAGGAAGAAGACATCATTTCCTGCGCCATCTACCCGCAGGTAGCACCCAAGTTCCTTGAAGAGAGAATGGCCAAAAAGCTCAAAGTCGACATAGAGCTGGCCAAACAGAGCTGTGACTTTTATCCTGTTTAGGATTAATAACCAAAACTCCCCGGGACGGTACGCCAAATCCGTCCCGGGGACTTAAAACCTTTAGTCATCCTCCAAAAAATAAAAAATTGCTTATAGGAAGTACTAACTTTAAAAAGGAGGCTTGTTTATTTAATGTCCAAAGAAATGAAAACCATGGACGGTACGAAAGCAGCAGCTTATACGTCCTATGCTTTTACGGACTGCGCCTGTATTTTCCCCATTACTCCGTCCTCCCCCATGGCTGAATATGTAGATGAATGGGCTGCCCAGGGTAAAAAGAATATTTTCGGCCAAACAGTAAAAGTTGTGGAAATGCAATCTGAAGCAGGCGCTGCAGCCGCCCTGCACGGATCGCTTGCAGCAGGCGCACTGAGCACCACATATACGGCATCCCAGGGCTTAATGCTCATGATTCCGAACATGTATAAAATATCCGGAGAGCTGATGCCTGGCGTTATCCATGTAACTGCCCGGGCCCTTTCCACACACGCCTTAAGCATTTTCGGAGACCACTCCGACGTAATGTCCTGCCGGATGACCGGCTTCGCCATGCTGGCTTCCAGCAGTGTCCAGGAAGTTATGGATCTCGGCGGTTTGGCCCACCTGGCAGCCATTAAGTCCAGGGTCCCCTTCCTGCATTTTTATGACGGATTCAGGACCTCTCACGAACAACAAAAAATTGAGGTCATCGATTATGAAGACTTTGCCCGGCTGGTGGACTGGGATGCAATAAAAGCATTCAGGGAAAGGGGTTTGAACCCGGAACACCCGGTGGTCAGGGGAACAGCCCAGAACCCGGACATTTACTTCCAGGCCAGAGAAGCCTGCAACCCCTTCTATGATGCAGTTCCTGATATCGTAAATGATTATATGAAGGAAATCAGCAATTTAACCGGCAGGACATATAAGCCCTTCGTTTATTATGGCGCGGAAGATGCAGAGGATATCATTATTACCATGGGCTCTTCCTGTGATACAGTCGAAGCGACAGTGGATTACCTGATGGATAAAGGAGAAAAAGTCGGCCTGATCAAAGTGCATCTTTACAGGCCTTTCTCCAGCAAGTACTTCTTTGATGTTTTCCCCAAAAGCGTAAAAAGGATTGCCGTACTGGACCGGACCAAAGAACCCGGCGCTCTCGGTGAACCCTTACTGGAAGACGTTAAATCAATGTTCTATGATTACGAAACCAAACCATTAATCATCGGGGGACGTTACGGACTTGGCTCCAAGGAACTTGTACCCGCCGACATCAAAGCTGTCTTCAATAATCTGAAGGCCGATCAACCTAAAGAACGTTTTGTTCTCGGAATTGTTGACGATGTCACAAACCTTTCTCTCCCGCAGGAAGAGGTAATCGACGCCACGCCGGAAGGGACTATTCAGTGTAAGTTTTACGGCCTTGGTTCCGACGGTACAGTGGGCGCCAACAAGCAGGCAGTGGAAATTATCGGCAACACCCCTGGTATGTATGCCCAGGCTTACTTCTCCTATGACTCCAAAAAGTCCGGAGGCTTTACCGTTTCCCACCTGCGCTTTGGTAAAAAACCCATTAAATCGCCTTACTTGATTACCTCCGCTGATTTTGTCTCTTGCAGCAACCAATCTTATGTACAAACACTGGACATGTTGTCGGGATTGAAAAAAGGCGGCACATTCCTTTTGAACTGTGTCTGGAAACCCGAAGAACTGGAAGAGAAACTTCCGGCCTCCATGAAGAGATGCCTTGCCAGGAAGAAGATTAATTTCTATACCATCAATGCTGTAGATATAGCCAGAGAATTAGGCCTTGGCAACCGCTACAACATGATCATGCAATCGGCCTTCTTCAAACTGGCCAACGTCATTCCCGTGGATGAAGCTGTTGAGGAACTGAAGCGTACCATTAAGAAGACCTACGGCAGAAAAGGCGATGCCATTGTCAACATGAACTATGCCTCAGTTGATAAAGGAATAGAATCCATTGTGAAGATTGATGTGCCTGCTGCCTGGGCTGATGCAGTTGATGAAGCAGAAGAGGCTAAAGACGTACCGGAATTTATTGCAAATGTTCTTCAACCCATGAACAGGCTGGAAGGCGACAAACTGCCCGTAAGCACCTTTACGGGTGTGGAGGATGGTACCTTCCCCGTCGGTACTTCCAGGTATGAAAAGCGCGGCGTAGCCGACTTTGTCCCGGAATGGATTAAGGAAAACTGCATCCAGTGTAACCAGTGCTCATACGTTTGTTCCCACGCTGCCATACGTCCGGTTCTGTTAAATGAAGAGGAACAGAAAAATGCCCCGGCTTCCTTTGAAACCTTAAAGGCTGTGGGTAAACAGCTGGCAGGTTTGACCTACCGCATGCAGGTGGGCGTAATGGACTGCATGGGCTGCGGAGTTTGTGCCAATGTCTGCCCGTCCAAGGAAAAAGCCCTTGTCATGAAGCCATTCGGCACACAATTAGTTGAAGCGGAGAACTGGGATTATGCAATGAGGGTCAGCATCAAGGATAATCTCTGGAACAAGTTCAGTGTTAAAGGCAGCCAGTTTGCCCAGCCGTTGCTGGAGTTCTCCGGCGCCTGCGGCGGTTGCGTGGAAACTACCTACGCCAAGCTGGTTACCCAGTTGTTTGGTGACAGAATGATCGTAACCAACGCTACGGGTTGCTCATCTATCTGGGGAGGCAGCGCACCTTCGATGCCATACTGCACCAACGCGGAAGGAAGGGGCCCGGCCTGGTCCAGCGGATTATTCGAGGATAATGCTGAATATGGCTTTGGTGTGTTCGTAGGCATTAAACAAATGCGGGAAAAATTAGCCGACCTGATGAAGGAAGCCATGGCTCTCGACATCGCTCCGGCTTTGAAAGAAGCCTTCCAGGAATGGCTGGACAACAAAGACGATGCTGCAGCCTCCAAGGCAGCTGCTGACAAAATCATACCTCTGCTTGAAGGTTCAGATAATCCAATCTTGAAAGAAATTTATGAGAAGAGGGACCAGTTGGTTAAGAAATCCATCTGGATCCTGGGTGGAGACGGCTGGGCTTACGACATTGGTTACGGTGGACTGGACCACGTACTTGCCCAAAATGAGGACGTAAACGTACTGGTATTTGATACCGAGGTTTATTCCAACACCGGCGGGCAGGCATCCAAGTCCACCCCAACCGCATCCATTGCCAAGTTCGCCGCGGCAGGCAAGCGGACCAAGAAGAAAGACCTCGGCGCGATGGCAATGACCTACGGCTATGTTTATGTAGCCCAAATCGGGATGGGCGCAGACATGGCTCAAACCCTCAAAGCCATTGCCGAAGCAGAGGCATATAAAGGTCCTTCCCTGATTATCGCCTACTCCCCCTGCATTAACCACGGCTTGAAAGGCGGTATGCAAAACAGCCAGGCTGAGATTAAGAAGGCTGTTAATGCCGGATACTGGCACCTGTACAGGTATAACCCGGATCTCAAGAAGGAAGGCAAGAATCCCTTTATCCTCGATTCTAAAGAACCCAATTTCAGCGCCTTTAGAGACTATCTAATGGGTGAAGTTCGCTACGCTTCACTGTCACAATTGTTCCCGGCCGAAGCAAACGACCTGTTTGCCAAGACCGAACAAGACGCCAAGGAAAGATATGAATTCTACAAGAACCTGGCAAACGTCTAAAGGTCAGTAAACTTGCTTTAAACCGAACAGGAGCCGGTGGACAATAGTCCAGCGGCTCCTTTCTGTTTGAACAGTCGTAAAATAATACTTTAGCGCTTAATACTTCCTTATATTACCATTATCATATAAATAGATTTGTTTATTGTACTATTTCTTTTTTATAGCCCGGATTAGCGGCATGGTATGCACCTGAGAACAGCTTATGATATTTTTAACCTCTACGGCGCTGCATCAGCAGTATGGCGTTCTGGTTTAATTTCTTACCATTGAGGTAAAATACTAGATAAATCTAATTATTTAACCATTATCAGGATCAAAATTATTCTAAGGAACAAGCAGTTGCTTGGCATCAGGGAGGGAATATTCTTAAAATGGGTCTCACTTCATGGAATGCGCTAAAAATTGTTCTCGCAGCAGGAACACCAATTCAAAGTCTAATTTCAGGCAGTGGAGACACCCATGTATTTTGCAATCAACAGGCCTTGAAAATATTAAGAAGTGACAGGAATATTACCAATCTAAAATATCTGAATAATTATCTGGAAGTTATTAATAGGGGAGTCCTTTGGGCTGATCGGGGATGGAAATACTTGTCTCATTACTACAATCCTACAACTGATTCCGGCCTGGGACCCTGGCCAGATGCAAGATTAGAGTTCAATTATTACTTTGATAAATCTTTGGCTCTATGGAATAGAGGGAATAAAAAGAAAGCCTTATTTTTCCTTGGAGCTTCTGTTCACCTGGTTCAAGATTTATGTGTACCTCATCATTCAAATGGAATAGCTTTCTGTGGACATCAAGAATATGAAAAATGGGTTAATAATAATTATAAACTCTTTTCTGTATATTCGAATGGGATCTACAACAGCTTTACAGTCCCTGATCAGTGGCTGACGTTCAATGCCGGAATATCCAGAAAATATTTGCCATACGTATTATCAACCGGCTCGGACACTTCCTACAAAATGGCCACAGGAGTTTTACTGCCGCTGGCACAGCGTTCTACAGCAGGCTTTTTTAAGTTTTATTTTGATTATATTAATAATATCAAAGGTTGTCATTAGAAACTATTAAACCTTTAAAACCCTTCATTTTTCCTTTCACTATAGAATTAAAACCTTTTAAGTCTAAACTGATGCTCTTTAAACTTCATCAGGTTAAAATATAAAAGGAAACTACTTAGACATAGAATAGGGATGATTAAAATGAACAAAAAAAAACATTTACATTCAAGTAAATTTCCCATAATCTGTATTCTAGAAGAAAACAAAATCTGTGACAACTGTTGTGATTGTTTTGTTTGTGATCTTGACCCCAATAAAACATGTGATAACTGTGCCAAGTGCCTGGATTTGCCTGATTATAATGCAATCATCATTGACGATATCATTAGCCTTGAAGATTCCAGAAATAAAAGAAATAACAGTAAAGAAAGCGATAAGAAAAGTAATCGCAAAAATGACAAAAGTTAAAACGGGAGCAGAATCATCGCTAAAGGATTTGCAGATTAGCAGGATAAGAATTATCCAGCTTTTTAGCCGACAAAACAAATTAAATTATTTCCATAACATCTCAAATACATTGGAAACAGCCCCTTCACCACACCCTATTCATGTTCCGATAATAGATATTATGTAAACTAGTCCGGTTAGTCTTGCGATACCTGCGCCAATCTGCGCCAGAATGAAAATGGCGCCTTTGTTTGCCAACCGGCTTATAACCATTCCTCCTTTGTCAGCTTCAGGACCGCCGACTGGTATTTAGCAGTTTCGGGCACAGCGTGTCATTTTGGAGTACTTCACTATGTTGGTTCGCTGAGAGGCTTAGCGTATCATCCATGTACCATGATTTGTTAGTGTTGATATGTTTATCTCCGGGCTCGCGGAACTTTTTATAGTCCTCTCTATTCCATATCTCCAGCAAACTTTTTCGGGCCGGCATCCGGGGCAACTCATGTTAAAGCAATTCGCTGGGGAGTATTTGTACTTCACCTTTACTTCTTATTTGCTTCGTTTTCCTTTGACAGGGCTGCCTTTAACAAATCTCCTAAATTTTGGCCAATTGAACCCTTGTCGCTGTACTGTGAGATTAATTTTTGATTGATCCGGCTGGCTTTCTTCGAACTCTTAAAACCAAAATCATCTTGTTTTTCCGACTGACGGTGACCACAGATACGATCCTGGCAAATCAGCATTCTACCTTTTTTTCCCTTGACTTGAAGCATGTACTTGCCGCACAGGGGGCATTTGGTTTTAGAAACATTATCCGCCTTGTAGACAGCCGTATCTGCTATAACGCTTTTAACAAGTTCAGCGGCATTTTGACGTATGTCAGCTATAAATTCCGTTTTACCCTCTTTACCCCTGGCGATATTGGTCAGCCTTTGCTCCCATTTAGCAGTTAATTCAGGGGTTTTCAGAGCAGGATCAACCAGCTTGATTAATTGCGTCCCCTTGGAAGTAGGCACCAGTTCTTTGCCCTGGCGTTCGATATAATTATTATAGAGCAGCTTTTCAATTATTTCCGCCCGTGTAGCCGGTGTCCCCAATCCACTGCCTTTCATGGATTCGCGTAATTCCTCATCATCAATAAACTTACCGGGACTCTCCATGGCAGTCAGCAGGGTTGCTTCTGAATAACGGGCAGGCGGTTTGGTTTTTGATTTGTTGATTTTTAAATTTACAACCTGTTTACTGTCGCCTTTTTGTGACCGGGTCAACGTCTGCTCCGGCAGGCTGTCCTCCTTTGCCTCCTCCTTTTCTTCTTGCCTGGCTGTCACCGCACGCCAGCCCTTGTCTTTGACAACTCTGCCTCTGGAATAAAAACTCTCTCCGTTAATAACCGTAATAAGAGTCGTCTGATCATAGCGGTAAGGCGGATACAAAACAGCAATAAATCGCCTCACAATTAAGTCGTACAAATTCTTTTCGTCCGTTTTCAGATGTGCCAATTGCAGGGCTTGTTCAGTTGGGATAATGGCATGATGGTCTGACACTTTACTGTTATCCACGAAACGTCTTGTAGGTTTCAAGGGTTTCTGCAACAGAGGCTTGACCATTCCAGCGTAGGGCCCCACGGTAATACTTTTTAACCTGGCCGGCAACGTGGGCACAAGGTCCGTGGTAATATAACGGGAATCAGTACGCGGGTAAGTAACAAGCTTGTGCTGTTCATATAAGTCCTGTAAAACTGACAGTGTTTTTTGTGCTGAAAACCCGTAACGCTTATTGGCATCCCTTTGTAATTCCGTCAAATCATAGGCAAGGGGCGGTGGTTCGCTCTTCCCTTCCGTACGGACATCCTTGACCAGACCCGGATGTCCTTTTAGTTTAGCAATTAGTTCTTCCGCCTGCGTATATTCGAATATCCGGCTGTTTCCATTCCTGTCCCGCCAATCGCCGAAATAATCACCGAAATTTGCCCGGATGGTCCAATAATCAACCGGAACAAATTGTTTAATTTCAGCCTCACGGTTCACAATCATGGCCAGGGTGGGTGTCTGGACCCTACCTGCCGTCAACTGGGCATTGAACTTACAAGTCAAGGCACGGGTCACATTTAGCCCAATCAGCCAATCCGCCTCTGCCCGGCATACTGCTGCATTATAAAGGTTATCGTATGATTGCCCGGCTTTTAAATTGGCAAAACCTTCCCTGATGGCATCGTCTGTCTGAGATGATATCCAAAGGCGTTTGAATGGTTTTTTCCAATTTGCCAACTCCATTATCCAGCGGGCAACCAGTTCCCCTTCCCTGCCGGCATCAGTAGCTATAACAAGCTCTTTCAAATCTCTCCGCTTCATCAAATTCTTGACAACCCGGAACTGGTGAGATGTTTGTCTGATTACCTTCAATTTCATGTTCGTTGGCAGCATAGGCAGGTCTTCCAGGCGCCATTCCTTGTATTTTATGTCATAATCATCCGGTTCAGCAAGAGTAACCAAATGCCCCAGGGCCCAGGTTACTACAAATTGCTGTCCTTCTATATAGCCCTTGTTTTTTATGTTACATTTCAAAACCCTGGCAATTTCCCGGGCTACACTGGGCTTTTCCGCCAGTACAAGTGCTTTCATCCAATCCCTCAATTCTTACTTATCTCCAATTCTTATTTACTATTGCTAATTTTTGAATCATAAACATGTTTATTATAACATATCAAGTACTTTTCCGTATTTTCCGGGGTTTAAATCCTGTTGCGCCTTAGAAATAAGTAATCTGCCCTTAATACTCCTAAATCTTCACTTAATCTCCGGACTACACATACTGCCTAACCATTTAAACACGGGCTGGATTTTGTGAAAATGAAAAAACCCCATAGGGGGTCAGTCATGCTTTTGAGATTAGCACAGGACATTTTGCCCGTTGAACCACATAGTTGGAAACACTCCCCAGACCTAGGAGAAATCTCTCAAAGGATCCCCTGTTGTGGGAACCCAGAGTAATGAGGTCGATGTTTTCCTGTTCCGCAAAGCGTACAATAGCTTCTCCAGGACTTTCATTTTTAATGACAACGTGTGCGGTTACACCTTCTTTTCGAACGCTTGCTGCTGCATCTTCGAGGATTTTTTCGAAGTAACTATAACTTTGATTTTCCAGCTCCTTGAGCATGTCCCGGGCAGCATAGGTGTCTATTATTCCAGGCATTTTTACGGAAGTAAAAATATACACCTCGGCGTTGCGGCCCTTAGCAATCTCAGTAGCGATTTCTAGAGCCTTTTGAGCCTTAAAACCATGATCATAGGCAACAAGTATTCTTTTAATCATCTACTTCTCCCCCATGTTTTATTCTGCTATCGGCAGTACGAAACAATATTACTCTTTTTTTTGAGGTCTTTTGTTCTTATACATCCTTTGATCGGCAATACTAATAATTTCCTCGGCAGTATTACCGTCATCAGGAAATATGGCAATACCACCGCTCAATCCAATTTTTTGACAACCTTGCACGGATAATTCAGAGAGTGCCTTTTGCAAACGTTTTAAGAGAATATTTGCTCCTTCATAGCCGGTTGCAGGCAAAATTAAAACAAATTCATCCCCGCCGTACCTGACTGGAATATCTATCTTGCGGATATTGACCAGGATAGTTTCTGAGACGATCCGCAAAACACTATCACCGGCTACATGTCCCATATTGTCATTAATATTCTTAAAATTGTCTAAATCAATGAAAATAACAGCCAGGGGGAGTTTCGAACGTATAGAACGTTCAATCTCCAGAGGTAATATTTTTTCCAGATATCTCTTGTTGTAAATTTCTGTCAAGGGGTCTGTATTCGTCAAGTCAATCAGATGATGCACAATCCTGTAGACACCATAAGAAAAAAATAAGATACCCCCTGCCAAAAACCCCTTTTTAATCATGCTCAGAACAAACACAGGTAACGGAAGAATTTCACCAAGCAGGTTTATTGCCGATCCAATAGCAAAAATACCCATACCCACCAGGGAAACTATAAGCAGATTCTCCATATTGTAGGAATAATTCAATTTCCGGATGGAGAAAAACAAGATTAGTGAAGAGAGTAAAAATACCAGATATAGAAAAACTTCATCAAGGTTGTCTAGGTGTGTAATTGCGTTCACATCACAAACCCCCATCCGGGCAACAAAAACAACGGTTACTTGCTATCTAATAATCAACACGGGACATGGCGCATGTATGGTCACTGCATTGCTGACGCTACCGAGCAGGTATCCTTTTACCTCACTAAGTCCCCTGCTTCCTATGACAATCAGATCATATTTGTGTTTCCGGGCTATTATACAAATAGATTCGGCTGTTTTACCGGTTTTTACTTTTATATCAATTGAAACATTAAACCTGTCTAAATCCCTGGCAACTTTTTTTAGCAACTCTTTGGCCTCGGCGCGAAACTGATTAATAACCATACCACGGACATCCAGCGGCAGTACCGGTATTACATGAATGAGCGTCACCGAAGCCCCAAAATTTGAGGCCAGTTCCGCGCCATGACAGGCAGCAAGTAGAGACTTGCCGGAACCGTCTATTGGAACGAGTATCTTTTTATACATCAGGCAACTCCCCTTACAAGACGGACCCTATCCTCCACACCTAAATGCTTGAAGTGGATTTTAAAACATATAGAAATTAAGAATACAAACACCTGTTCTTTTTCAATCTCAAAATACTTCAATACAGGGTTCTCCACACCTGTGGTCTCCCAGTGAGTTTATATAATCCCCAGTCTCATTATCTGACTCATCCCTGCCTAATATTAGTCTTAGTCGATTAGCCCTTCTCTTCTTTTTCTTTCTTCTATCTCCACTTTAAAAGTTTCTAAAATATCATCCCAATATATGCCGGTTTGGGGAAGCCGGTATAATTCATCTGCAGCCTGATTTTTCTTATAGATCATCCTTTCTATTTCCGTTAAATCCTCATCATTAAAAGAGGCACCCGGATCAAAAACAGTCTCATTATTACCTTTGATTTTATCACGGGGAATGCGGTAATAGAAGCTTTCACCGGTTTCTTCAATTAACATATTATGGACTATTCTGCTGATATCGAAGTTTTTGAACTTATCCGGCAAGTTATCCTGCTCCGGTTTAAGATAGTAATAAGCTTTCTTAACCGGATCCTGTTCAATTTTAAAGGAAATCCTGTGTTCGTAAATTGCTTCTCTAATTTCATATTCCATAGTTTAGCCTCCACAATGTTGATTTTTATAAAAAGATTATCTCACATTTTGTAAAATTTAATGTTCAATCTAATTTATCCAATATATTTATTATCTTCCCGTGGCCGGATTTTAAAGGCATTGAGAAAAAATTTTTACCGGGTCGTTAAAGAAACTTTAGATTATTTTCCAGGCTTTTTAAAATCAAGAAGCTTTCCCATCCTGGGTGCAGTTTCAAAACTTTCCGGTGATATATGTTCAATTTCAGGAAAATATCCCTTAATTTGCTCCATTACGTTCCTGATAACTGCCTGAGTCTCCTTGTCCCCATTCTCCCTGGCAAGATTCAAGGCAAGTCCGAAAAGAAGCATCTCATCATGAGAGAGATTCAATTCATAATTATTTACGGGCAGATCGTTGATTTTAGCGATGGCCATAAGACAAACACCTGAAATCATTGAAAAAGCCTCATAATTAAACTGTTCTTTTTGAACCCCTTGATGATTGTTTTTGAGAACATTGATTACCGCATTAAACAAAGTCTGTGTTTTCTCGGGTTGGATTGTTAATTTAAAAAGAGGCGAAAAAACGTAACTCTCATAACCAGTCCTCAGAATCAGCTCACCCCTGTTGCCAAGAAGGCAAATTAAGCGTCCGTCCTGGATCTCAATCTCTATCATCGAACCATTAATATAGAGTCCTGAAGCAAAATTATTCCTTAACAGGTTTGAAAATACCTGGTCCTCCATCTCTTCTTTTAGATATTTTTGTTTAAAATAGTGGCTATACTCACCGGGATCGTACTCTATTTCGATATCTTCCAAAAAGATGATACTTGATTCCAGCAGTTGGTCCTCGTAATAGTGTTCCAACAAAATAAACTCATCCAGATACTCTTCCAGAAGCTCAACAATTCCATCAACGTCAAAAACTATTTGATTGGTTACTAGTGAATAATCCATTTATGCCCCTTTCTGTAACTGTCTTACCGATTTTAAGGTGTCAAATACCATGTTCAAGCATCTTACGCTAACTTTAGTATAGCACCTCCTCCAATAAATTAACATATCCAGGAGTAAAGGGCAACTTTGTTTTACAAATCTTCTATTAAGGCCTGGTTTTGCTCAATTTTTTAAACTTCCCTATAATTATAGAAAAGCAGCAGAAACATAGTCCTGCTGCTCCCCCTCACCATTATTGTCAGGGCCGGGGTAATATTGAAGGATCCAGTTTCTTGGACAGGATGTGGATTGCTCTGATAAAACGAACTGTTCCTGTTTTTGCCCGCATTACAACAGAATGGGTTTCAGCTCTTTCCCCGCCATATAAACGCACTCCTCGTAAGAGTTCACCGTCCGTAACACCAGTGGCGGCAAAAATAGCATCATCACCCTTAACCAGGTCATCCATGGTTAAGATACTGCGGGGGTCGGTGATACCCATGCTCAAGCAGCGCTTGTATTCTTCATCATCTTCCGGGTAAAGACGGGCCTGCATTTCACCTCCAAGACACTTGAGCGCCGCAGCTGCAATGACACCCTCGGGAGCGCCTCCAATTCCGGCGCAGATGTCAATACCCGTGTCATCAAAAGCCGTAGATATTGCTGAACCAACGTCCCCGTCGCCAATCAACCTGACCCTGGCCCCTGCCCTGCGTACGTTCTCAATTAACTCCAGGTGACGGTCACGCTCCAGGATGATCACTACACAGTCCTGTACCCGCTTGTTATTGGCTTCCGCAACTATTTTCAGAGTTTCTTCAATAGGGGCGTCCAGATGGACCTTGCCTGCCGCCCGGGGCCCAACTGCGAGTTTTTCCATATACATATCCGGCGCATGAAGGAGGTTGCCTTTATCGGCAATGGCGATAACAGCCATTGCATTTGGAAGACCTTTCGCAAGAATATTAGTTCCTTCCAGGGGGTCTACGGCCACGTCCACCTCGGGGAAGGACGCATTCCCCACCTTTTCCCCGATATAAAGCATCGGAGCCTCATCCATTTCACCTTCCCCGATAACAACCGTACCGTTAATGGACACAGTATCAAACATTTTGCGCATGGCGTTCGTAGCAGCTGCATCGGCTTCATTTTTCTGGCCCCTGCCCATCCAGTAGGCCGACGCCAGAGCCGCCACTTCAGTAACTCTGACCACTTCCATTGCCAGTTCCCTGTCCACAGTATCACTCTCCCAGACAAAAATTCATAGGAGCGCCTTAATAAGAGGGCAACTCTTATTTCTTAATTTAATCATATACCTATATTCACCAGTTGAACAGGTTTAAAAAAGGAAAATTAATGTCATTATTAATGCAATATTTTTCATTATAGGTAATAATTTCATGCTTCTGAGTAAAGACACCTTTACCAGGGATGCTACAGCAAAAAATTCCAATTCCTGTTTTCCGAATAGTTGTTTTTAACTCCAAAAATATCAACCGGGTAGAATGTTAATCATTTATTTTAGGATTATTTTAATATAACACCGGGTAGCTTAAGGAAAGCAAGTGAAAAAAGGAGGGATTAAATTGGCTGAAAACACGGCTGCCCAAAAACCTGAAAATAATTTTTGGCTTGCCGTATCAGCTTTGGCCGGTGTTCCGTTTATTATGGTTCTGGGAAATTCCATGCTAATTCCAGTTCTACCTGATATTCGCAATGCACTGAATCTAACATCCGTTCAGGTAAGCTTATTAATAACCCTGTTTTCAGTACCGGCCGGGCTTATTATCCCGTTGGCAGGTCTTCTATCCGACCGCTACGGCAGAAAGATTGTTATTATATCCGGCCTGTTTCTCTACGGACTGGGGGGCGTAATTGCCGCCGCGTCCTCTGTCCTGATGGGTCAAATGGCCTTCTCCGGCATCCTTGCCGGCAGAATCCTCCAGGGTCTGGGGGCAGCTGGAACCGCGCCCATCGCGATGGCCCTGTGCGGGGACCTCTTTCAAGGAAAAGAGCGCAGCCGCTCCCTTGGGACAATTGAATCGTCCAACGGTCTGGGCAAGGTTATCAGCCCTGTCCTTGGAGCTGCCATCGGTTTGATAACCTGGTATGCCGCTTTTATTTTTTTTCCGGTTATTGTAATACCGATAATCGTTGCCATCTGGTTTCTGGTCAAAGAGCCCGGGGCAAACCGGGCCAAACAAAAAGTTGCCAGTTATCTTAAATCATTCAGCAGGGTTTTCAAGAAAAAAAAAGGCATGTTATTGTCAGCCTACCTTGCCGGAGCAATCGCTTTGATGGTTCTCTTTGGTATTTTATTCTACCTCTCGGAATACCTGGAGCAACAATACGGCCTGGACGGTATACAAAAAGGACTGGTCCTGGCTATCCCGGTCCTTTTTATGAGCGCAACCTCCTTTGCCACCGGCTTCATTATTAAAAAGAAAAAGTCCCTGATGCGGCTTTTGGTCATAACCGGCCTGGGCATTATGACCGCCTCACTCATTTTTCTGCCTCTGGCTGCCAGTGTAATCTTATATTTTGTGGCCATCTCTGTTGTGGGAGTCGGCACAGGCATGGTGCTCCCCTGCCTGAATACCCTGGTAACCAGCTCAGCTTCGATAAAAGAACGCGGGCTTATTACGTCTTTTTACGGCAGTGTAAGGTTTTTCGGCGTTGCCCTGGGCCCCCCCCTTTACGGTATCTTGATGGCCAGGGGCACCGAATTGATGTTTTGGAGTTCCGCAGGGCTCTCCTTGCTGGGCGCCGTTCTTGCCGTCATTTTTTTAAAAGCCGGGAAATCAGAACAACAGGGTGCTATGTTTGTTTTTGTCCCGAGTCCGGCCAGGAAACCCCATAAGTAGGAGGGGCAAAAAAATGCCTGGAATAAAGAAGGTTAAAGGGAAGTAATGCCCTGGGTAAACCAATAAGGCCGGTTTGCTAACCACCGGCCCGTGATAATAATGGCCCTATCTGTCACGGCACATTGCCGCTGACGCGGCGACGGAATTAAATAATGATGTACGCAAGCTGTTTTCTGTGTTGGAAAAGAGCTAAACATTAGTATTATGGTATTTGGAGAAGCTTCTCTTTCTGCTCCTTCAAAACTTTTTCATAATGCTGATTAAGCTGGCTGCGAATTTTCATCCACTCCTCCTGAAATCCCGGCTGGATCTCCGGATTAACCTTTAACTTTGTGCCGGACCTTTTTTCTATTAACTTTACTTGCGCGTTGATCTTTTCTGTAAAGTGTTCTTTAAACTGGCTGTACGTCTGTGCTAAAGCCTTTTCGTAATAATTAAAAAGATGTTCCAGCTGGCTGAATAACTCCTCAAGGGCTCTTCTGTTCTTCTTAACAGCTAAGAGCCCCTCCATAGCCCTTCTATTGGTTTCCTTAAGGCTCTGGTCAGCCGGAAGCATGATATTATGCAGCAGGGTTTTTTGAATGCCGCCGGCTACATAACCTCTGTAGGGTTCGGGATGCCTTTCTATTTCGCTCTTGAGATCGTACTCCCTATTCTTTAAAAAAGCAGCTGCGGCGGCGTTGCCCATAGGCTCATATTCCATTCTGTCAATCTCCGACCGGGGTACTTCTTTTCTCTTGCTGAAACGTTCCATAGCCATCTCGTAGGCGGATTTTATCCTATCCATACTCAATCTCCCTTCAGGTTAATTATTTTATAACCAGCCGGCGCACCAAAAAAACAGGGGCGGGTAAAACCACTATCACAGCCACCAGAAGCCACACAAGATCACCGATTAAATGAACTCCCGGATTGCCCATAACAAGGTCCCGGGTCAGGTTTACCACGTGATAAAGGGGGCTAATCCAGGCGGCTTGCTGCACAAAGGCAGGCATTCCGGCAAGAGGGAAAAAAACCCCGGAAAAAAGGAAAAGCGGTGTAATAATTAGAGAAAAAAAGTAATTAAAACTGTCCATATTGGGAACCAGACCGGTCCAGATCATGGACAAAGCTCCAAAGAGCAGGCCTGACACTGCCAGCACAGGTGGCACCAGCAAAGCCCACGGGGAAGCAACCAGACCCAGGGCGGCCACTACCAGGAGAATTACCGTACCGTATAAAACCGACTTAAAAGCTCCATAAATAAGTTCTCCCGCAACCACGTCCTCGATGCTTGCAGGTGTGGCCAGCATGGCATGATAAGTCTTTTGATAGGCCATCCGGACAAAGGAGCCGTACGTGCATTCATATGTAGTGGCAAACATAGCCGAAGAAGCGAGCAGACCGGGAGCAAGATAGTACAAGTAGGGTACACCTTCCATCTGCTGAACGTAAGCTCCCAGACCAAAGCCGAGGGCTCCGAGGTAGAGTAGCGGTTCAAAAAAATTAAAGCTCAGGCTGACCTTCCATGTTTTGCGGTAAACCAGAAGATTCCTCTGGAAAACGCGCCATACCAGAGGTGAAAGGTCAGGCCTCCACAAAGTCATCCACAAGCCCCCTCCCGGTTAATTTCAGGAATACATCTTCCAGAGTCGCAGGGCGCAGCGCCTGGTGGGAAAAACGGTCCGACACCGGCCTTAAAGCCTGGATCAGGGCCTGTCCGTCTGTTGGATAGAGCAGGATCGTATCCCCGACAATCATATGGCCCTTGAGGTAGGCACACCCGTTCTCTAGAATACTGTCCAAAACACCGGTATCCCCTCTGATTTCCAGCAGGGTTTCACCAACGTGCCTGCCGATCAGGTCCCGGGGTCGCCCATCTTCCAGGATCCGGCCCATGTCAATAATAATCAGGCGGTCGCATAGCTGGACAGCTTCATCCATGTAATGGGTGGTAAGCAGGAGCGTAACCCCGCGCTCCTTGAGGCTCCTTAGGCGCTGCCAGACAAGATGCCTTGCCTGGGGATCCAGTCCGGTGGTGGGTTCATCCAGTATAAGGATTTCAGGTGAGTTGACCAGAGCCCTGGCGATGGTCAGCCTTCGCTTCATCCCCCCTGAAAGTGTCTCAACTTTTTTATGCTGATACTCCTCAAGGCCAAAAAAAGCTAATAGTTCTTCCGCTTTTAACTGTGCTTCACGTTTTGAAAGATTAAAAAAACTGGCGTAGACAAGCAAGTTGCCCATCACTGTCAGTTCGTTATCCAGGTTGTTTTCCTGGGCAACCACGCCAAGCTTTCTTTTGATTTCCCTAGGCTTTTCTTGAACGTCCAAACCCATGACAGTCAGGGTCCCGGATGTTACCGGTAAAAAACAGTAGATCATTTTTACCGTCGAAGATTTACCGGCACCGTTCGGGCCCAATAGGCCGAAGCACTCGCCCTGTCGTACGGAAAAGCTGATGCCCTTAACAACCTCTTTCCCGTTAAACGCTTTAACGAGATCCCTGGCACAAATCACATCTCTCATGCTGCCACCCCCCCCTACTGAGGTATGGGCACATAATACGAGTCTACATGCACACCTTTAGCCTTTTTTTCCTTTATTATTATATCTTCCGCCTCTTATCAGGTCAAATAACAATACTTTGGCCGGCTCATAGCGTAATCATCAGCAGATCTGCGCACTTTCCGGGAAGGATTTCACCGGCCTCAAAAGGATTAAAAGCTTCTTTGTAGAAAAATTAAACAGTGCTATAAAGGGGGACAATTGACATTGAAAATTTTTGAATTACATTTAAAATATGCGGCAGATCCGGAACATACGGCGTTAAAGTACAACCAGTTAAAAGTATCATATGCGGAACTGGAAAATCAGGTGGAGCACTATGCCAGGTACATAGTTCATCTTGGCTTAAAACCAGGGGACAGAGTTGCCATCGCTCTCCCCAACTGTCCTGAATTTATTTACAGCTACCTTGGCATTACCCGTGCCGGTGGTGTTGCCGTTCCACTAAACCTTCTCCAATCACCCCGGGAACTGGCTTTTATGCTTAAGGATGCGGGGACAAATTTTCTTATAACCAGCGAGGCCATAGGACGGCAACTTCAACAGTTACCCGGCCTTTCCTTGACTCCTGTCATCCTGGATAAAGCATGCCGGGAACAGATTTCATCGGCCAGTCCTGCTGCTTTCCCGGCAATCTGTCCGGATACGGTCTGCACCTTTCTTTATACTTCCGGCACAACCGGCCAACCCAAGGCTGTGATGCTGACCCATGCCAACCTGGTTGCAAACGTCATCGCTATGGATAATGTTTCCGACTTTGACCGGGATGATAACTTTTTAGCGGTCCTGCCCATGTTTCACAGTTTCGGCTGGGCCACAAGCGTTTTACTGCCCCTTTACCTGGGTTGCGGTATTACTATTCTGGACAGGTTTATGCCTAAAGAAGTTCTGCAGGTGCTCGCGGAAGAAAAAGTAACCGTGTTCTGCGGCGTTCCCAGCATGTTCTCTCTGATGCTCAAGCTTCGGCGCACCCTCCCCTTTTCCCGTTTGAGATATGCTTTCTCCGGGGGCGACTCCATTCCCCCGGAGCATTTAAGAGAATTTGAAAATAAGTTTAAAATTCCTGTGATTGAAGGATACGGCCTTTCCGAAGCCTCCCCTCTGGTATCCTTAAATCCCATCAAAGGGCTTCGCAAGGCCAAATCCATCGGCATCCCCCTGCCCGGTGTTGAGGTCAGAATAATTGATGAAGAAAACCGGGACCTGCCCCCCGGTGAGGTGGGAGAACTTCTTGTTAAAGGACCAAATGTTATGCAGGGGTATTACAACAGAAAGGAAGAAACAGCAGACACCCTGAAGGACGGGTGGCTGCACACCGGTGATCTGGGGTATCGGGATCCGGAGTGCTATCTATACCTGGTGGGCCGTAAAAAGGAACTGATTATTACGGCCGGGTTGAATGTTTATCCCAAGGAAGTGGAAGAGGCTCTGGAAGAGTTCCCGGCAGTGGCAGAAGCGGCAGTAATTGGTGTTCCCCACCCAGTTAAAGGTGAGGTCATCAAAGCGTATATTCGACCCGAGGAAGGGCAAAAACCGGACAGGCAGGAACTCCTGCGCTTTTTACGGAACCGCCTGGCAAACTATAAAATCCCGGAGGCTATTGTGTTTACCGGTGATCTGCCCCGGGGCGCCAGCGGTAAGATATTAAAACGCCTGCTGAAGTAAAGGGTATCCTCCTCTGAGCCGCCCCGTGGCTAAAGTCATGGTGTCTGTATTATACCAGGTTACTTTAGGGGGAAAAGGAATGAGTAGATACCAAATAGCAGATTTTAACTGTCGCCATACAGGCAGAAGGCCAAACTCCAAAGCCAGCTGGAATATGGAGTCAGGCATGATCAGGTTATCGCAGTGGTCAAAGCTTTCGATCACCGGGGTGAATACATAGACTGCCGCACCAGTAAATTATACCGGCTGTATTGTACAATATGGGTCGCCTTAATGCCCGTGCGCAACATCTTCTATATAATGCGGAAACTCGCCGGCAAAGCGAGAAGAAAACTCTTTGAAGGATAAGGAAACACTGCAATGGCTGTATCATAATTCGAACACAACTGACACCGATGAGCATTTTTAATCATCGGCAATGGTGTGGCGATCACTGTCCGGCGGCAAGTTCCGGCGTTTATGTGTCAGGCATATTATCCAAGGCGTGACCAGCGTGGCTGCCCTTGATTCCTCCAAACTGAAAGCCGGGCAATTTGCCCCGCGGCGTGTAACAGGTATGAAGCAGGTTCCTGGACACTTCCCCCAGGGGTTGGCCCAGAAATTCCTTGTAAAGCCTCAAAACATCCGGGTTTTCATGGGACCTCCGCAATGTTTTGGCAGCATCAATCCTTCCCAGGGCGTCGGCCCGGTTATGCCGGTAGTCCAGGGATACTTCCTTGCGTTCCCTGCTACCGTAAATGGGCTGCCCGCCTCCCCCGACACAGCCGCCGGGGCAGGCCATGATTTCCACGAAGTGAAAGGTTTCACCCGCCCTGAGCCGTTCCAGCAGCACCCTGGCGTTGCTTGTGCCGTGGGCTATAGCCACCTTCAGCTTGCGGTCTTTCAATAATACCTCCGCTTCCTTCAACCCGCTGAAACCGCGCAATTCCTCGTAATCGGGAAGGTCTGCTTCCTTTCCAGTAGTAAGGTGGCAGGCAGTCCTTACCGCCGCCTCAAGAACCCCCCCTGTAGAACCAAAAATAGCCCCCGCACCGCTGGCAGTACCCATTGGACTGTCGTACTCTTCTTCCTGTAAGTCAGGAAAAGAAATATCAGCCTGTCTGATCATCCGGGCAAGCTCGCGGGTTGTCAGGACCCAGTCTACATCCTTAAATTCCCCTGTTCCCATCTCCGGCCGGGCAGCCTCAAATTTCTTCGCCGTACAGGGCATGATTGCTACAACCACTAGTTTCTCCGGGTCAATGCCCTCCTTACGCGCGATGTGCGTTTTGGTCAGAGCTCCGAACATCTCGTGGGGAGATTTGCAGGTGGAGAGGTTATCCAGGTATTCCGGGTAAAAATGTTCTGCAAACTTAACCCAGCCCGGGCAACAGGAAGTTAATAGAGGAAGTTTTCCCCTCCCTTCCAGCCGTTCCAGCAGTTCATGGGCCTCTTCCATAACAGTAAGGTCAGCCGTAAAATCTGTAGCAAAGACACGATCGAAACCCAACCGCCGCAGGGCAGCCGCCAGCTTCCCCGTAACCACGCTGCCCGCCGGAAAGCCGAATTCTTCGCCCAGGGTAACCTGAATTGAGGGCGCAGTCTGGACTACTACATATTTATCCGGGTCCTCCAGGGCTTCCCAGACAGATTCTATACATTCCTTTTCCGTGATGGATCCGGTGGGACAGGCCAGCACACACTGCCCGCAGGCAATGCAGGCCACCCTGGATAGATCTTGCCCGAAGGCTGGAGCGATGATTGTGTCATAATTCCGGTAAAGGGCCGAATACACGTTGATTTCCTGCACCTTGCTACAGATTGCCTCACAACGCCTGCACTTGATGCACTTGTTGTAGTCCCGGACTATATACGGGTTATCATTCTGCACCTGTAGGGCCTTCATTTCACCCGTATATTTTAAATTTCGGATACCCAGGCTATCTGCCACATTCTGCAGCTCGCAGTTCAGGTTCCGGATGCAGGTGGTACACTCGCGGTGGTGGTCGGAAAGCAGCAGTTCCACCATCGTCTTGCGCACCCGCCGCACCCGGGGCGAGGTGGTGTGCACAACCAGGCCAGCCGTAGCAGGATAAACGCAGGAGGCCTGCAGCGTTTTCGTCCCCTTTACTTCCACCTCCACCAGGCAGACCCGGCAGGAGCCGGTTTCATTAATATGCCGGAGATAACAAAGGCTGGGGATTTCGATCCCCGCCAGCCGTGCCGCTTCAAGTACACTCATTCCCTTGTCGGCCGTTACCTCCCGGCCATCAATGGTGAGCTTGATCTTCTCCACTTCTTTTTCCGGATTATCATAGAGTTGCCCGGTTTTCCGTATCACCGGCCCCGGCGTATATTCCAGCTTCTCCTCCAAGATCAGCCACATCCTTTCGAATACCTTTTTGGATAGCTTGCCTGGGACATTTGGCCACGCAGGCCGCGCAGCGGGTGCATTTTTCCGGGTCAATCCGGTACGGCTGTTTTGGCGCGCCCGTGATGGCCTGTGCCGCGCAGGCCTTCGCGCAGAGCCCGCAGGCAATGCATTTTTCTTCGTCCACCGTGTAATGCAGCAGAGCTTTGCAGACTCCCGCCGGGCAGCGCTTATCCCGCACGTGGGTAACATATTCGTTTCTGAAATAGCGCAAGGTCGACAGCACCGGGTTGGGTGCGGTCTGGCCCAGGCCGCACAGTGAAGCATCGCGGATATCGTAGGACAGCTCCTCCAGCATCTCCAGGTCCTCCATCTCCCCCTGTCCCTCCGTAATCCGAATCAGGATTTCCAGGAGCCGTTTGGTGCCGACCCGGCAGGGGGTGCAGCGCCCGCAGGACTCGTCCTGGCTGAACTCCAGGTAAAAACGGGCGATGTCAACCATGCAGTCTCCCTCGTCCATAACAATCATCCCGCCGGAACCCATCATAGAACCGGTTTCCTTCAGAGATTCATAATCTATGGGCAAGTCCAGGTATTTGGCCGGAATACAACCCCCTGAAGGCCCGCCGGTCTGTACTGCCTTAAACTGCCTGTTCCCTGGAATGCCCCCCCCGATGTCGAAAATGATCGTGCGCAGGGTGGTGCCCATAGGCACCTCGATCAAGCCGGTATTGTAAATTTTACCGGCCAGGGAAAAGACCTTGCTCCCCTTGCTGGTGGAAGTTCCCTGTCCCTGGTACCACTCCCAGCCCTCCCTCAAAACAACCGTTATATTGGCAAAGGTTTCCACGTTATTGATTAAGGTCGGCTTTCCCCAGATTCCTTCCTGGGCCGGGTAAGGGGGTCTCGGCCGGGGTTCGCCCCGTTGCCCCATGACTGAGTGCAGAAGCGCAGTTTCCTCTCCGCAGACAAATGCTCCGGCGCCAAAGCGCAGGCTTAAGTCAAAGTCAAAATCCGTACCGAAAAGACCTTTTCCCAGCAGCCCCGCTTCCCTGGCCTGTTCAATGGCAAGTTCCAGCCTTTCCACAGCAATGGGATATTCCGCCCGGACGTAGATGAAACCCTGATTTGCACCGATACAGTAGCCGGCTACGGTCATGGCTTCCAGAACACTGTGGGGGTCCCCTTCCAGGATGCTGCGGTCCATGAAGGCGCCGGGATCGCCCTCATCCGCGTTGCAGACCACATACTTGGGGCGAATATCCTGCGCAGCCGTCAACTCCCATTTCCTGCCGGTGGGGAAGCCCGCCCCCCCCCTGCCCCGGAGGCCGGATTTTTTGATCATCTCTATGACTTCTTCTCTGTTCTTATGAAGAATTACATCTGCCAGCGCGAAATAACCGTCCCGGGCGATATACTCCCCAATCTCCTCCGGATTGATCACACCACAGTTGCGCAAAACAATTCTCCTCTGGGCCTGGAAAAAATGGATATCCTCTATGGTCTGTGTTCTTTTTCCGGTGCTGTCGTTATGATACAATAACCTTTCTAAAACCTGGCCGCCAATCAGATGCTTTTCCACCAGCTCCCGAACATCCCCGGGCCGGACCTGACAATAAAAAATCTCACCGGGATGGACCATAACAATGGGACCATACTCGCAGAAACCGAAGCAGCCGGTCTTAACAACCCTGGTTTGTTCCTCCAGGCCTCTCCTGGCCAGTTCCTGCTCCAGTTCAAGCCGGACCTCCCGGCTTTCTGAGGAATGACAGGCCGTCCCGGAACAGACAAGGATTTGGGTCAGGCCCAGGCCGTTACGGTGGCCCAGCCTCTGCTTGATCAGCGGCTCATACTTTTCCTTTACCTCTTTAAGATCTTCAATGCTTTTTATTATCAACACTTTCACCTTTCCGGCAGGTTTGGATAATTTTCTTGATCTCCCCGGGGCTGATTTTTCCGTGAACATCTTCATTGGCCACCAGGATGGGGGCAAGGCCGCAAGCACCGACACAGCGTGTGCTCTTAATGGTAAAAACCCCGTCCGGAGTGGTCTCTCCCTCGTCGATTTTTAGCTCCTCCTTGAGCGCATTCATCAGGGTCTGGGCTCCTTTAACATAGCAGGCAGTTCCCATACATATATTTAACGTATATTTGCCTTTGGGCTCCGTCGCGAAAAGAGAATAAAAAGTAACAACACCGTTAACTTCGCTCACGGGAATATCAATTTTCTCAGCAATATATGCCTGTACCTCCTCCGGGAGGTAGCCGAAAATCTCCTGGGCTTTTTGCAAGATCCGGATCAACTGGCCCCTTTCCCTGGAATAACGCCCGATCACCCGGTCCAAATCAGCAAACTGTTTTGACCGGTGGTCTTCCTGTAGCGGGTCTTTTTTCTCCTGAACAACTTTAGCAGGTGACTCCTGCTCTTTGTGTGTTTCCCCTGTTACGTCATACTCAGCCACCCTTTTACACCTCCCGCCTTCTGCTCCTTATTGTTTATCTTTCTTTACATTTTAATGCTAAAAAAACCCCCTTTCGGGGGGTGTTAATAAAGGGAAAATATATGGTTCTAAAACCTTAAATGATTATTTACCCGGAAAACTGCTTAGGAAAGACTGCTTGCAGCCCTTTTATTGCCCTCAACAAGGGCAGAATAACAACACAGCAGCCGCTTCGTACAGTTGGCTGAAGAGAGCTCCTCCGCCTTAAGCCTGGCCCGGCGGCCCATATCTTCACGTATCTTCCCGTCTTTTAAAACCTGGCACACTCTTTCAGCAAAATGAACGGAATCAGGCCCGGTCAGATATCCGTCCAGACCGTCTTCCACCATTTCTGAAACACCATTGGCGCCCACAGCCACCACTGGAAGCCCCGCGGCCTTGGCCTCGGCAATTACAATCCCCTGGGTTTCAGTAACAGACGTGAACACAAATAAATCAGCTCCCGCGTAGCAGCTAACAACTTCCGGGGGAGACAACGTCCCGGTAAAGACAACCTTGGCGGCAATACCCAATTTGACCGCCTTTGAACGCAGTTCTTCGGCCTCAGGCCCGCCGCCCACAAGAACCAGGGTAGTATTATTTATTTCCTTGTAGATAAGCTGAAAGCTTTCAAGGAGCAGGCCGACGTTTTTCTCCTGACCCAACCGGCCCACAAAAAGGAGAACATGATCATGGGGGGCAATTTGATAATGCTGACGGAGCCAGGCGGGATCCCCTTTTTGAAACTCGTCAATTTTGATTCCGGTGGGAACCTTTGTGATCTGAGTCAAAACACCGATACGTCGCAGGTAGTCTCCGACAATACCGGTGGGTACAATGACCATGTCGCACTGGTTGCAAAAATCCCGGCTGACTCTTTGGGCAAGTTCCCTGGTGAAGGACTGGGCAAAGGGCACGTAGTGCACATACTGATCGTACAGCGTGTGGTAGGTAAAAACAAGGGGTATACCTGCCTTCCGGGCGTACCTGGCGCCGAGGCGGCCCAGTAAAAAGGGTGAGTGAACGTGGATCAAGTCCAGGTCCAGATCCTGAATAACAGGTTTTAAGCGAAGGGAAAAAGGTACGGCGAGGCTAAAGTCCCGGTTTGTAATCGACGGTATGGAAGCAAACCGGAAAACACGGGATTCCTTGCCACAGTTTTTATAACTGGGTGCAAAAATATATACATCGTGCCCCTGTTTAATTAACTCTTCTTTGAAGGTTTGGATAGAGCGGACGACGCCGCTGGTGTAGGGTAGATAACTGTCGGTGAAAATGCCTATTTTCAAAAGTCGCCCTCCCTAATTCTAGCTTCCGAGTCTCATTCTAACACATTTAATTAAGATAGTACAAGTTTGCCCGGAATGAAGCGCTTACAGTCCTCGAGAAGGGGGTTTTTGTTTGAATAATCAAAAATTGTCTTAGTAAACGCCATTCACGGGGCGCACAGCTACTATCTTCCAGTTCCGGTTAACTTTAATAAGGTGGTATTCTGCCTTGGAAACACAGGTAAAACCGCTTAATACATCGGTTTCAAAGATTTCCGCCTGGACGGCGGCCTGGTTCCCGGAATGTCTCAGTACAGTAAACCGGCCTACCCGGGTTTCATAGTGCCAATCTGTAGGTACGCTGATAAAGTTCCAGACTGCATCGCTGAGTTCTGAAAGGAGAGGCTCACCATAATAAGCGGCCAATAATTCCTGTACCTCCCGGCGGGAGGTTGCTGCCAGCCACCTTGTATCCTCAACGGCCCCCCGGAGAACACTGGTTATTTCCTCTTCGCTTTCCCGGGAAGGGTAACCGGAAACTATGGCCGCGTCACCTGAAATATTAGTAAAACAACTTATTAAGCAAATAAGGAATAATATAGTTTTTAACAAACGACGGCACCCCGCTTTCACCCTTTAATATACGGTGAGCCGCCAGTCAAATCCTTCCATTCTAGTAAATTATATGTACTTAATCACCAAAAGATATCCCGACTTGTCTGGCCGTACGGATCAGGTCACCGTCTATGGGAACCATCCGGAGTTCTCCCACGGCCTCCGCCAGAGCAACGGACTTGATCTCCGGTGTCCGCAGGCAGACCATTTCACCAAAGCGACCGGCCATAACAAGGTTAACTGCCCCGGTACCATAACGTGTTGAGAGAACCCGGTCAAAGGCGGTGGGTGACCCTCCCCTCTGCAGATGACCGAGAACGGTAACCCGGGCTTCCATGCCCGTTCCTTCCTCAATCTGACTGACCAGCACGTTTCCGATCCCTCCCAGACGCACAGGCTCGAAGCTGTCAGCAACCATCCTTTGTACGACCATCTGGCCGCCCACCTGTCTGGCGCCCTCGGCAGCAACAACGATGCTGAATTTTTTGCCGGAAGCCTGCCTGTCCATAATTTTATCAATAACTCTTTCTATAGAATAGGGAATTTCAGGAATCAAAATTACATCTGCGCCCCCTGCCAGACCCGACTGCAAGGCTATCCAACCGGCGTAACGGCCCATGACCTCCAAAATCATAACCCGGTGGTGCGACTCAGCCGTAGTATGCAGTTTGTCAATTGCATCTGTAGCCGTAGTAAGCGCAGTATCAAAACCAAAGGTCTGATCTGTAGCCGACAGGTCATTGTCAATGGTCTTGGGTACGCCTACCACCGGCAGACCCTTTTCTTCATAGAGTTTATTGGCTATGGTCAAACTGCCGTCGCCGCCTATCACTACAAGCGCGTCAATATTATGGATGTTGATATTCTCAATGACACGGTCCGAAACATCCCTGAATTCAGTTTTTCCTTTAATCGTTACCGGGTAGTGAAAGGGGTTGTCCCTGTTTGTGGTTCCAAGAATGGTCCCACCCCGGGGAAGTATGCCAACCACATCTTTCTCTGTCAGCTCCCGTGCCCTGTTTTGGATTAAGCCGCCAAAGCCGTTTTCAAACCCAATAACAGAAAGATTATATTCCCTGACTGCTGTTTTCACCACAGCACGAATAACCGCGTTTAAACCTGGGCAGTCACCCCCGCCAGTAAGTACGCCGATCCGTCTGATTCTCTGAGAAGCCACAAACTTACCTCCTTTTTACAAAGACAGTCCTGGAACACTCCGTAACATCAAAAAGCTACCGGCGCCGGGACCGATAGCTTTTGCATGCTTGAAATGAGACAGGCAGCCGTAACATTATTTCTCTCTGTACCCGTAATCCTTCAAATAGTTCATTCTACCGCCTGACCGGCCAGTTCGGTCAAAGTTTGCTTGAGTTGTGCCAGGGAATCACCGTAGCCGGACCAGTCGCCCGCTTTAAGTCTTTCCTGAGCTTCATCGTAGAGCTGGTTTGCCCTTTGCGCCAACTCCCGCACACTGGCTGCAGTCTGTGGCGGCTCAGGGGCGCCGGGTTCTCCCGCAGGCTCCTGCACTTCAGGGCTGACTCCCTCCCCAAAGATTCTTGTCAGGGCCAGCTCAAGGGAGGGCTCCATGACCACCCTTTCCCCGTGGGTTACAATTACCCTGCGCAGCTCGGGCATTCTGCTCTGCTCGGCCTGCAGGTAAAGCGGTTCGACATAAATGAGAGCGTCTTTGATGGGGATGGCCAGAAGGTTGCCCCGGATCACATTTGAACCCCTCTGGTCCCACAGGGAAAGCTGCTGGGATATGGTTGTATCCTGGTTGATGCGTGCTTCTACCTGCATGGGACCATAGACTAATTCCTGTTTGGGGAAATAGTAGGCCAGCAGCTTGCCGTAATTCTCCCCGTCCGAACGGGCCGCCAACCAGGCAATCATATTGTTTTTATTCTGAGGTGTAAAGGGCAGAATCAAAACAAATTCGGGCTCACTCTGGCCGGGCAATTTGATTATTGTATAGTATGCCTCCATGGGCCTTGTCTCACTGGCATAAATCTCCGTGGGAAGGTTCCACTTATCTTCCCTGTTATAAAAAACCTGGGGGTCTTCCATGTGGTAAGAAGCGTACATTTGGGCCTGGATTGTAAAATAATCCACCGGATAGCGCACGTGCAGTCTCAGGTCTGCAGGCATTTCATCCAGGTTTTTAAACATACCCGGAAAAATTTTGCTATATGTTTGCGCCAGGGGATCGCCCGGATCGCTGATGTAAAAATCCACCTTGCCTGTGTAAGCGTCCACTACAACCTTTACCGCGTTCCGGATGTAATTATGGACATTGTTAAAGGGCTCGGAGTAAGGAAATTTATCTGTTGTTGTATAGGCGTCCCAAATCCAGAACAGCCTGCCCCCGCTTAAGACAACATACGGATCCTCGTCGTAACTGAGGAAAGGGGCTATCTTGGGTATCCTCTCCTGAATATTGCGGTAGTACAGGACCCTGCTGTTATTATCGATATCAGAGGCCAGAAGAAGCTTGTAGTCCCCCAGGGCAAAAGTGAACATAAGCCTGCGCAGGATATTCGAAATCTGGACGCCGCTCTCCCCCGTGTAGTCGGCGTAGACATTCTCCTCTCCCATGGGATAGTCAAACTCCTGGGCACTGGTGTTTACAATAACGTACTGGTCGGTTTTTTCGCCATAGTATATTTCCGGCCGGTCCACCTTTAAGTCGGTGTTCGCAACCGGGGGAATATCCTTCAGGAAAAAGGTGGGTAACCCCTCACCGGTAAATTCATTGACCGGGCTCATGGCAATTCCGTAGCCGTGGGTGTAGCTGAGCCTCTGGTTAACCCAGGTCTTGGCCTGGGGTTGCAGGTGTTCCTGATTCAGCTCCCTGGCTGCCAGCATAACCTGGCGGTAGCGGCCGTTAATAATATAGCGGTCCACGTCAATGTCCTTAAACTGATAATAGGGGCGCATTTCCTGAAGCTGGCTGTAGGTTTGCTGAAGAGGCTCCCAGTCCCAGAGCCTGATGTTTTCTATGGTATCCTGGTTATTCCGGATATCTTCCGCAGCAAGCACACGTCCGGCCGGGAAGTCTTTTTTTTCAACGGAGTCAAGCTTATAAGCCAGTCTGGTGAATTGAATATTTCGTTCCAGGTAAGGCTTCTCCATAACTATCTCATTGGGCTGCACCCTGAATTTTTGAATCATTCCCGGGTAAACACCGCCAAGCAGCACGGAAGCCACCAGCAGCACACCGATACTGTAGACCACCAACCTGAAACGGCGGAGGAAAATATTGATGATAATGGCCAGGGCACAGACAAGGGCAATGACGGTCAGAATGTTATAGGCCGGCAGCGTGGCGTGAGTTGCCGTATAGCCCGGTCCCCATACCGCGCCGGAATGGGTAAAAAGCAAAGCGTAACGCTCCAGCTGGTAACCGATGGCTTTTAATAAAAAGAATAGCGCAGCCAGGCCGGAGAGGTGATAGCGTGCGGCCATGCTCTGAAACAGCCCACCCGCGGTACCCTGGGTGAGGTTTACAAGAAAATATGCTATTGCTGTCCAGAAGGCTATGACAAGCAGTGCGGCGCTGGCAACCTGATAAAGAAAAAGGTAAAAAGGTAAACGGAAAACATAGAACCCAAGATCCAGATTAAAGACCGGCTCACTGACCCCAAAGGAAGTGGGGTGTAAAAACTTTTGCAGCGTAACCCAGTCGCCCGCCACCGAAAAACTGAAAAGAAAGGCCATAATCAGGCTCAAAGCAGCAAACGCCGCAATTAATAAACGGTTAGTCAGAAACCTGCTCCAGGGGGAACTCTGGATCGTCAGAAGATCGTCTTCTTTAAAAACCGTAGACTTTTGGGCAGCCTTGAGCAGGTGGCCGCGGGTAAACATAAGGTTGACAAACAATAATATAAAAAATGCCGCCCCGACACCAAACCTGAGGCCTACATCGGAAAAAATGATGGTCAAGAAAACGCGCTGGTATCCGAGGGATTGGAACCAGAGCCAGTCAGTGTAAAAACGTGCACCGGCAACTGCAAGTATAAATAAGAGAAATAAGACACCGAGAAAAATGTAAAACACTCGCCGAAAATTATTCTGCAAGTAATTTACCTCCTAAAATAGCTGTTTTTAATATCTGCTATTCTGCCGTTTCCAATTAAATCATGATTGTTAACAATAATATTTCCTATAAAATATTACACTAAAATATTACATAGGCTTGGGTATTTTTTGCGCACCGTCCGCCTCGCGTTTGAGCTTGGCCTGACACATGAGACAAACCTGCAGGGGTTTCTTTTTGGGCAGGTCATCATCGTATTCATCATCAAATTCGTCCACTGGTTCATTGCATACCAGTTCCTCTTCGATGAGCTTCCCACAGAGCATGCAGCGTAATTTCATCATAACACCCCCAAATTGATTAATTAGCTTGATAAAGTTTAATTTCGATAAGCCTTGCGCTGATTCCTGCCCATTTTAAAAATATCGGAACTGTTCCAGGTCTGACAAGCTGCTTTTTAAAGAATTTCATAAAAAAACGTCCATTCTGCAATTGAGATGGACGTCATCGACCCGCCGGGCGTGTTTAGTTTATATCATTTCATTGATAATGACGACTCCCGAACTTGTACCCAGACGATCGGCGCCGGCTTTGACCATAGCCAGAGCTGTTGACAAATTACGGATCCCCCCGGAAGCCTTGACACCCACCCCCGGTCCCACGGTCCGTCTCAGAAGAGCTACATCCTGCACTGTAGCACCGGATTTACCAAAGCCTGTGGAAGTTTTAACGAAATTCGCCCCCGCCGCTACGACCAGCCGGCAGGCCTCAATTTTCTCCCTTTCATTTAAAAGACAGGTTTCCAGAATGACCTTGATGACGGCTCCGGGGTTTTCCCTGCGGGCAGCCTGGATGACTCCTTCCAGATCTTTTTGGACCAGTTCCTTATATCCGCCCAGAAATAAACCGGCGTTCATCACAACATCCACTTCGGAGGCACCCTCCCGAACAGCCACGGCAGCTTCCTGTGCTTTCACCGAAGGAGCATTGGCTCCAAGGGGAAATCCTACTACCGCGCAGACAGCGACGGGCGAGCCGGACAGCAGGCTGTAAGCAGCAGGAACATAGCAAGGATGAACACAGACCGTGGCGAACCCGTATTCTTTGGCCTGACGGCAGAGTCCGGCGATGTCGTCCGGTGTAGCCTCAGGCTTCAAGAGGGTATGGTCAATCAGACGGGCCAGTCCGGTTCTGGATATATCAGCAATTTTGCTGCCCCGGGAATTCATTTTTCCAGGGCCAGCTTGACAATTTGATCTACAAGTTGGGGAAACTCGATCCCCGCAGCCCGGGCAGCGTCTGGAAAGAGGCTGGTGGCAGTCATCCCGGGCATGGTATTGACCTCAAGGATATAAGCGCCGCCTCCCTGCTCCACCATAAAGTCAACCCTGGACAACCCCCGGCAGCCCAGGGCTTGAAAGGTGCGGACAGCCAGTTCTTTGATCATTGCCTGCTGTTCCCCGGGAATCCTCGGGGGTATGATGTGATCGCTCATTCCCGCCGTATACTTGGCCTCGTAATCATAAACCCCGGTAGCCGAAACAATTTCAATCAGGGGCAGGGCCACCGGGTTGTCGTTGCCCAGCACCGGGGCCGTCACTTCCATGCCCTCGATAAACTGCTCCACAAGGGCAACCCGGTCGTAGCGATAAGCCAGTTCCAGGGCCGTAACAACATCTTTCCTTTCGTGGACAAAGGAAGTTCCTATAGTTGAGCCCTGAGTCGGGGCTTTCACAACCAGGGGCAGGCCCATTTCCCGAAGCACCTTTTCAGCAGTTTCCAGGAGTCCCGCACTTAAAGCCTCCTTTTCCGTGACCTGCATAAAACGCGGTGTCGGCAGGCCTTCATAAAGAAGGATTTTTTTTGTGGCAATTTTGTCAATCGCCAGGGCGCTGGCCAGCACACCCGGACCGGTATAGGGGATGTCCAGCATTTCCAGTAATCCCTGAATGGTCCCATCTTCCCCGTACCGGCCGTGCAGAGCCAGAAAAGCAAGCTCCACCCCTTCTTCCTTTAATCTTTCCACAAGATCAGAACCCACGTCAATTTTTACAGTGTTGTAGCCCGCCTCGATCAGAGCCCGGCAAACCGCCTCCCCGGTCCGCAGGGACACCTCCCGCTCGGCCGAGCGCCCGCCCATCAAAACACCTATTTTCGGCGCCATTGCCTCCACCTCGATTTATTCTGGATTAATCATAATTATATTCAATCCTCAACCTGATAATCCTGCATTAGAGTGTTTTCTCTTGACTGAAGGGAATATTTTTAATATAATATTTCTCGCAGGGAAAAGAGAATACAGGGGTGTAGCTCAATTGGTAGAGCACTGGTCTCCAAAACCAGGTGTTGCAGGTTCGAGTCCTGTCTCCCCTGCCAGTTTTTCTCAAGGGTCATACCCTTGAGAATTTTTATTTACAAGTTTATTTTTTCGAGCTTTATTAATTAACTGTTTTTATTTTTAGATCTGCAAACCATTGGCCGTAACAACATTCGCTCTGTTTGGGCCTCTTGAATTGAAGAGGGAGGAATAAAAAAGGCGCCGAATAAGCCCAAATTCATTGCTTAATGGTTGGCCTCTTACTCAACGCCGGTTGTCAGGTTTCTCACCTGCGGGCAACAGTTAATTCCATTTAAAAAGATTGCTGCTAGTTTCAGAAAAATTTGGTATAGTTTCAACCAAAACAGCAATATAGTTTTCCAAACCAGTGCTGGATACCTGTGTTCGTAACGATAAACTTACGATTATTTATATCAAAGCCTTACCCCTTCCTTTGCAGGAGGTCTTCTTAGTTACTTCCAGGCGATTCTAGGCCTCAGCCTCCGCCTTGGCCTTTTTAATAATATCATCTGCGAGGCGGGCAGGCACTTCTTCATAACTGCTGAATTCCATGGTAAAAGAGCCGCGGCCCTGGGTCATAGATTTCAGATCAATGGCATAGCGGTACATCTCAGAGAGGGGAACCGTGGCTTTAATCACAGTTTGTTTGCCCAGGGGCTCGGTCCCCAGCACGCGACCCCGTTTGGTGTTAAAATCACTTATAATATCCCCCATAAAGTTATCGGGAACCGTTACTTCCACGTTCATGATCGGCTCCAGAAGAACCGGCTTGGCCTGCAGGGCGCCTTTCTTGAAAGCCAGGGAGGCAGCAATTTTAAAAGCCAATTCTGAAGAGTCCACGGTATGGTAAGAACCGTCGTAAAGAGTTGCCTTAACCCCGGTGGTGGGGTAACCGGCCAAAACCCCTTCAGTCATTACTTCCCGCAAGCCCTTTTCCACGGCCGGGAAATACTGTCTGGGTACGGACCCGCCAAAAACTTCTTCGGCAAAAACAAAATCTTCTTCTGGATTCGGCTCAAAGCGAATCCAGACGTGGCCGTACTGGCCCCGGCCCCCTGATTGCTTCTTATGTTTTCCCTCCACTTCAACCTTGGCGCGGATTGTTTCCCTGTAGGGGACTTTGGGATCGGTCATAACAACATCCACGCCGTATTTCCTTTTCAGCTTTTCCAGCATAATGTTAAGGTGCAGTTCACCCATACCGATGAGCAACGTTTGCTTTGTTTCGGTATTTTTTTCAACCCGCAGGGTTGGATCTTCTTCCAGAACTTTAAAAACTGCATCCCCCAATTTGTCTTCGTCATTTTTACTTTTAGGCGCAATGGCAACAGTCAGTGTAGGTGTAGGAAAATCAATACCCTCCAGAACTACCGGCTTATCTTTATCGCAAAGGGTATCTCCCGTAGCTGTATCCTGTAGTTTTACAACAACGGCCAGGTCGCCGCAGGGAACAACATCGGTCTGAACCGAGGTTTTGCCCCGAACGTAAAGGACATTGCCGATTTTCTCATTCTTTTCTTTTTTACTGTTGTATACTACCTGATCACTTTTGAACTTTCCGCTGAATACCCGCAGGAAATTCATTTTACCCACATAAGGGTCGGCAATGGTTTTAAACACCAGGGCCGCCATCGGACCGTCTTCCTCTTTGGGGGCGGGGAGGTAATCAGCCACCACATTCATCAATTGGAATACCCCTGTATTCTTTGTGGCAGAACCGGCCAGCACCAGGACGACTTTACCCATAGCAATTGTTTTTTTAAGGCCGTCTTTAATCTCTTCCGGAGTTAACTCTTCTCCTTCCAGGTATTTCATGGTCAGATCGTCATCGCCCTCGGCCGCAGCCTCAATTAACTTTTCCCTGTAAGCGGCCAGATCGTCCGCCAGTTCGGCAGGTATTTCCGTTTCTTTACCCTTACCATCTCCGGTGTAGGCCTTTTCATTAATAACATCCACTACGCCTGCAAATGTATTAAAAGAACCGATGGGAATTTGAACGGGAACAAAGTTTGCCTTGAACTTTGACTGGAGGTCTTCGAGCACCTTGTCGAAATTGGAATTCTCACGGTCCATCTTATTTACAAATACAATCCTGGGGAGGTTATAATCATCAGCTATTTCCCAGATCACCTCATGCTGTACCTCTACCCCGTCAACCGCTGAAACAACAAACATTGCGGCATCGGAAACCCTCAGGGCGCCCTTTACCTCACCGATAAAGTCTGAAAACCCGGGAGTATCCAAAAGGTTGATCTTGGTGCCGTTCCACTCGCAGGGAACAAGGCTGGTATGGATTGTAACCTGCCTTGCTGTTTCCTCCGGGTGATAATCGGAAACCGTTGTACCGTCCTCTATCCTGCCCAGGCGGGAAAGTACCCCGGTATTATAGAGCATCGCCTCTACCAGGGAGGTTTTACCGGCGCCACCATGTGCCACCACCCCCAGATTGCGTATTTGCCCGGTTTCATAGTTCTTCAAAATATATGCCTCCTTTTGTAAATAATGGTTTCCCTAAATGTCTCTTTCTATACTTGCGCAGATTACAGAGGGACATTTCCGGGTTTAAACAAAAAGAACCCCTGCAGGCCCGCTTTGTTGCAGCAACTAAACGCCTCAAGTACTCGAGTATATAACTGGTATAAATTTTTTTAACTACTTCTACAGTGAAATATTAAATTCCTTGTTTAACGAAAAATAAGTTTACCTGACATGAATTGATTACTGTTTTGCAGGCATAGGTAAATTAAGGATGCATAGATCTTAACTGGAATGTTTCCTTCCCTGCTGCTTGTGTTGCGTGGTTAGAAGTCCTGAGAGGAAGGTTTACCTTGAACGACAGGCAATCTTTTTTACAGGGAACCCTGGTGCTGTTGGCAGCCAACCTTTTTAACAGGGTCCTCGGCTTCGTCTACCAGATATTTTTAATCCGGCTGATTATGCCGGAAGGGCTAGGTCTGATCAACATGGTCTATCCCATCTACGTACTGGTGCTGGTCCTGGCCACGGCAGGCATTCCAGTAGCCATTTCCAAGCTTGTAGCCGAAGAAATGGCTGTTCATAATTTGCGGGGAGCATACCGGATATTCAAATTGTGCTTCTTAATCATGATTGTTAACAGCATCATTTTTTCAGCCCTGTGTTTCCTTGGAGCCCCCTTTCTGCTTGAACATGTTTTCCCCAATCCACGAGTGCACATAATATTCCTAAGCCTGCTCCCCGGAATCATCATTGTGTCTGTTTGCTCCGCCTTCAGGGGCTACTTCCAGGGCCTGCAGCAAATGTCGCCCACCGCCCTGACCCAGGCCCTGGAACAAACAGTCAGGGTGGTTTGCGGCCTTACCCTTGCCTCCCTGCTCCTCCCCCGGGGTCTAGAGTACGCGGCTGCAGGAGCCTCACTGGGGGTCGTGGCCGGCGAATTGGCTGGATTAAGCCTGATGCTCCTGATTTACCGCAAGAAGCGTCCCCCTATGGCCGGCGTTGCGGCTACATTCCCTGATGAACCTGCCGTCCGTTCGGCCTTGAGGATCTTCAATCTGGCCGTCCCCGTCACTCTGACCCGTTTTGGGTCCACCGCCCTGATGTCCATTGATGCAGTTTTAATCCCCCTGCGCCTCCAGGCCGGCGGTCTTAACTTAAACGAGGCCACCTCCACCTTCGGACAGTTTGTGGGAATTTCTCAAAGCCTATTATTCACACCGGGAATCATCACCATATCCATGGCTACTGCCTTGATCCCGGCTGTATCCGATGCCCTGGCCCTGGACCGGAGCAAACTTGTCCGCAGCAGGTGCGAAGAGGCAGTCAAGATCACCCTTTTGGCCGGACTGCCCTGTGCCGCCATCCTCTTCCTTCTTTCCGAAGAACTGTGCGGCCTTATCTTTGGCTATCCGGAAGCCGGCGGCGCCCTGAAGATCCTGGCCCTGGGAGGTCCCTTCCTATACCTGCAGCAAACTACGACGGGCATTCTTCAAGGTCTTGGCCAGGCTTACCGGCCCTTTTATAATCTTATTCTGGCCTCCATCTTTAAAATCACCTGTATCTATTACTTAACCGCCCTGCCTCAGTTCAGCATCCGGGGAACAGCCGCGGCCCTGGTAGTGGGGTTTGTTCTAATGGCCTGGCTGAACCTTGCCGACCTCCGCCGGCTGACCGGATTCCGCATTGAGGATTCCAGCTATCTCCCGAAGGCGCTTCTGGCAACTGCAGGAATGGGACCTCTCCTGATCTATTTCCAGCATTGCGTTTATAGCTGGACCCACTCGGAGCTTCAGGCAACCTTCTCTGCCATCCTGGCCGGACTGTCCGGCTACATTTTCCTGCTCATCCTGAGCGGCGGCATCAAGGGGACCGATTTGCAGCGTTTGGCAAGGACCCTCAGCCCCAACTCCAGGCTGTGATTACCTGTTAGGAATCATTAACTTTCCAGTTTCAGGACCATTTTTTTCAACTTGTCCCGGTACGGGTAGTCTGTAAGGTCAAAGTGAACCGGTGTAATCGAAGCATACCCTTCCTTGACGGCAAAAACATCCGTGTCAGGGTCGTCTTCATCCACATCAAAGGGTTCGCCGGCCATCCAGAAGTAAACTCTCCCCCTGGGATCCGTCCTCTTATCAAAAATATTAACATAACGCCTGTGGCCAAGCCGGGTGACCCTGATGCCGCGGGGCAGGCCCGGGGGCAGGTTAATGTTTAAGAGCGTATGGGGAGAAAGCTCTCCTTTCAGCTTGGCAATTAACTCCCGGACCAGCTTCCCGGAAAAGGAAAAGTCATGGGACTCCCAGCTGGCAAGGGAAACGGCAATAGCCGGTAAACCGTTGATCGTACCCTCAATAGCGGCGGAAACAGTCCCGGAATACAAAACATCCGTCCCCAGGTTCGGCCCTTGATTAATACCTGAGATCACGAGATCCGGAGGTCCCGGCAGCAAAGCTTCCAGACCCAGCTTGACACAGTCTGCCGGTGTTCCGTCTACGGCCCAACCTATTGTCTTACTGTCCGGGTAAGACCACTCCTTGACCCTCAGGGGCCTGTGCATGGTAATTTTATGGCCTGTAGCACTTCTCTCCCGGTCCGGAGCAACAACATAGATCTCGTTTTCTTGCTCCAGTTCAAGGTCCATTCTCAATTGATTGATCCCTTTTGACTGGATCCCGTCATCATTACTGATTAAAATACGCATAAAACCTCTCCGTTAAGTTTCATAGATAGAAATGGTCATAGTTCCTTGCTTGATATTCTTGGTCAGACCAAAGATAACTTTCTTATCTTTAAGAGTCTTATTTAAAAAGTCCACCACCTTATACATATCGTCGTATGATTTAAAAGTCTTCATTGAGATTAGCTCCAGCTTGCCTGTGCTGCTGTTTTCCACTTCCGTCCTCCTTAATCACTCCAGTCTTAACGGCACCGGGTCGTTGCAGCAAGTGTCAGCCCTTGATGAGCGAAAAGGCTTCTGCCCGGGTGGCTTCATTCTTTTGAAAGTATCCTCTTACAGCCGAGGTCACAGTCTTTGAACCGGGTTTTTTAACCCCCCGGAAAGTCATGCACATATGTTCAGCCTCAATAACTACAAGGGCGCCGATTGGATTCAGCCTGTGCATTATGGCGTCGGCTACCTGGGAGGTCAGGCGTTCCTGCAACTGAGGCCGTTTGGCAAAGCCCTCCACCACCCGGGCCAGCTTCGACAACCCGGTAACATTGCCTTTTCTCGGAATATAAGCAACATGGGCCTTCCCGTAAAATGGGAGCAGGTGATGCTCACACATAGAATAAAGCGGAATATCCTTTACAATGACCATTTCATCATGGTCCTCGGAAAAAAATTTCTGTAAATGCAACTCCGGGTCCTCCCGCAGGCCGGAGAAGATTTCTTCATACATCCGGGCAACCCTCAATGGTGTCTCCTTTAATCCTTCACGTTCCGGATTCTCCCCAATAGCCTCGAGGATCATCTTGACGGCCTGTTCAATTTTTGACCTGTCCATTGCTTTTTTTCCATTCTTTAAGCTGTCTGTGCCCATTCCCTCTCCCGCTTTCACAGTAGAATACTGAGTTTAGTTTTTTTTGACATATTTTCTCTATAAAAATCGCGGAAAACAAGTTTTACAATGAACCCGATCATGTGAGTCTCCCCTTGACCGGCACTGGCATAAGACTGCCGCGTACTTTCCAACCAGGTTATTCTAGTATAACTCTTATATAAATATTTTAAAAGATTCGATTATCAATGACATCGTCCCAGCAGGAACGTAAACTCACAATCTTTTTAATCTACCAGGTATTTCCTGCCTGGATTCTCCAACCGGTTAAACCCTGCTGCCTGTTCAAATTCAATTCATTATTATGCCTGCTCCACTTTGGCCGCTTCCTGGTTAGCATCACTTTTTATAAATCGGCCCAGGCCGGCACATAAAAAAATAATTGTAATTTATACTAAAGCTAAAGGAGGTTTTGCACTTGGCCAAAGACAATAATAAGGGTAAAGCTTTTGTACGTGAAAAAACGGGTTCGGCCTCATTAATTAATCTGGACGGTCAGTGGGAGCATGATTTTGTGGACGATCCGACGCCTGCAGGTGAAATAATCCGGAATTCGGCCAAAAAAAAGGGTAAAGAGAAAAATGCAACTTAATTAAACATAATCTGACGATCTTGAAGGCATATCCTTCACTTCCCTTAACATAAGAATAATTAATAAACTTTAAGGGGGTGTTGCATTGCCTTCAATTAATAAGAATAACATTAAGGACACTGTAAATATCCTTGCCGTTATCCAGGGTACCATTATTACGGTAGCAGTCTCCCTGCTTTTAAGCGCGGGCGCAGGTGCTGTATATTACCTGTCTCCCATAACAGAACAAACCCTCCCCTGGTCCGCAGCTGTAATTCTTGCATTAAGCACCTTTTCCGGTTCCCTGGTGGCTGGAAAAAAAGCGGGCAACAGAGGCCTTTACCACGGCCTGTCTATCGGTGTGCTTTTCTTTTTAGCAGTCTGGCTTACCTCGGGATTGTTTATGCCCGGCCAGGCAGTTTTGGGCGTTTTTCCCAAACTTGTGGTCTCCCTGTCGGCCGGGGCCACCGGCGGCGTGTTGGGTGTCGGATTCTCCTAAACCCTGGAGCGCCATGACAGGGTTGAAAGGCCATTGAGACCAGGGTCTTCCAAAGTTACACCGGGATCGCAAAATATCCTTAATAACCTGTTCCAGGTTTTTTTAAGCTCAATCTCCCGGAGCGTGAAAAAGCACCTGTAACCCGTGATTTAACGGGTTCACAGGTGCTTTTCTTTTACAACCGTTCATAAACGTTCCTTTAGAATTCAGGCGGCAGCTGTTTCAACTGGGCCAGGTTAAACACCGGGCCATCGACGCAAACGTACTTGCTGCCGATATTGCAACGGCCACATTTGCCTATGCCGCACTTCATCTTCATTTCCAGGGTGGTGATGATCTGTTCGTCGGCAAACTTCAGCTTTTCCATAACCGCCAGGGTAAACTTAATCATAATCGGCGGCCCGCAGATGATGGCAACCTTATTCTCGGGTGAAGGGTTGACCTCTTCCACATAATTGGGGACAAACCCCACGTGCCCGTCCCAGCCCTCTTCCGGACGGTCCAGGGTGGTGTAAACCTTGGTATTGGGACAATTCGGCCAACGCTCGAATAGATCGTGCTTGAAGCAAAGGTCATTATACGAACGGGCGCCGTAAAGTATTTCCACTTTACCGTAATCTTTACGGTACTGATCCGATAAAGCAAAGTCAATCAGGGAACGGATCGGCGCCAGAGCAATGCCGCCACCGATGAAGAATAGGTCCTTCCCTTTCATCATTTCATAGGGAAACCAGTTGCCGTAAGGCCCGCGGACGCCGATTTTCTGGCCAACTTCGAACTGGTGCAGAACGTTGGTCAACCTGCCGACCCTTCTCACACTGAACTCAAGAAACTTTCCACGGGTCGGAGCAGACGTAATAGAGATGGTGGCTTCGCCCTCTCCAAAAACCGACAATTGGGCCACCTGGCCGGGTTTGTTGCCAAAGTTTTCCATAACCTGGGGATCGTCAAATTCAACAGTAAATGTCTTAACGTCACCGGTTTCGTCAACAATCTTGGTTACTGTAGCAGGATAGGGTGTTAAAGGAGAAGGATTATGCATTCTGTCCCACCTCCTTTAGGTCTTTAATAATTTGGGTGATATCAATATTCACCGGACATTTGGATATACATCTTCCACAGCCGACGCAGCCGTCCAGGTTATAGCGGTCCAGGTGATATTTAAGCTTGTGCATAAAGCGGTTGCGCACCCGCTCTTTCCTGGACGGACGGGGGTTGTGGCCCCCTGCCATGAGTGTAAAGTCCGGGAACATGCAGGAATCCCAGCAACGGAAACGGTCTCCCGTAAATTCTCCGGTAACGTAATCGAAAATATCAAAGCAGTGGCAGGTGGGGCAGACATAGGTGCAGATTCCACAGCCCAGGCACTTCTTAAATACTTTGTCCCAGTAGGGTAGCTCGAAGTTCTCGTCGAGTACCTGCTTGACCCCCTCCAGGTCCACCTTTCTTCTAAACTGTCCCTCCAATTTTTTAGCCTGTTCTTCTTTTGCCTTGGCCAGCTTGTCTGTGTCCCCTTTGCTGAAATACTGGCTGTAAGCTTCTACCAGGCTGCTTCCCTTTTCTGTATTGACTTCTACGTAATACTTGTCACCCAGTTCGGTAAACATCAGGTCGGCTCCCTTTCCGTCGCAGGGCCCGCTGTTAAAAGCGGTGCAAAAACAGGTGCTCAAGATTGTGGAACAGCTCAGACCGATGATTACCGTGTTTTTTCTCTTTTCAAGGTAATAGGTGTCCAGGAACTTCCCCTCGAAAACAGGGTCCAGGGCCAAAATACTATTAATGTCGCATGGACGCACACCGAAGAGAACTGTTTTAGGGGGTTCGTCCTGTTCTTTCATTTCCAGGGTATCCCCCGTATAGGTATAGGAAATGGTTTTTTCAGTTTGTGGAAATATACAGCCCTTCGGCGAAACATCTGAAGTGATGTAATCCAGTTGGACTTCACTAGCGCCGGATACCTTTTTGAACAGTGTAACGTTCTCCTCTTCGCGAACCGGAGCAATCAGGGTATGGTCCCGCGCCAATTTGTCCAGCAATTCAGGCAGTTGTCCTTTATTTACAACCCTCGAGTCCATCTCAGTACCACCTTTTTACATAAACTCCTCTGGGTCGCCTGTTGCAAACTCACCCAGGGGTGATGCTAAACCTGCTTCGGATCCGGGCGTGGGAGCATCAAACAGGTCTCCAAGATCTTTCAAGATCTTCTGGTTCAATTTGCGCAGAGGTATATCAACCGGGCAGACCCGGTCACATTCACCACAGTCGACACAACGTCCGGCTACGTGAAAAGCCCTGATCAAATGGAATGCAGTGTTTTCGGAAAGGTTGTTCCTCTTCGAAACCCACATGGGTTGCATCTGATCAAAAACACACGTGCGGCAGGTACAAACGGTACAGACGTTGCGGCAGGCATAGCAGCGCAGGCAGCGGCTGAATTGCTTGTCCCAGAATGCGCTTTTCTCCTCTGTTCCCAATTGTTCCAGCGCTTTTACTTCGGCAAACCTGTCCTCGTAATTCTTAACCGGCTGTTCTTTCCCGACTGTTATGTCGGACACTACCGGATTAGGGTTCTCGCAAACAAGGCACTTGTGCAACATTGCTTCCTTTTTATCAAATTTGTAATCCCCGGCATCAGTATTAACCGTAAAGCTCTCCCCGTCGTCACTGAATCCTTTCAGCTTTGCTGCCGGATCCACGGCAGCGGCCACGATCTTCCAGTCCAGTTGGCCGGAACAGGGCACACCCAAAACAACCACTTTTTCCCGGTCAATCTGGTTATCAGTCAACAACCTGTTTACCGACCTGGAATCACATCCCTTTACAACAACCGCCACATTTCCCGGCAGGTTCTGGTAATCAATCAGGTATTTAACTAGATTATTGGCGCAGAGCGGACCCCAGGTCAGAGCGGACACCTCTTCCGGATTTGTAATAAATACAGGGGTTGTCCGGGCTAACTCCGTTCCTTCGCCAAAGCCGATTACCATTTCAACCTTTTTCTCTTCCAGGAGCTTTTTGGCCTGCTCCCTGAGTTGCTGAATAACGTCCATCATACGATATCATCCCTCATCTTTTTATTGGGACCCAGGGATTTTGTTTTTTCTGCGATATCCTTAATAGTCGCGGCGAATTTAGCTCCTTCCGAACCGGAAATCCAGCGGGCATGGAAGCGGCCTGGCTCAAAGCCTACATACTCCAGGAGCCGCTTAAAGACCAGGAAGCGCCTCCGCGTGAAATAGTTGCCACTAGCATAGTGGCAGTCCCCCGGGTGTCACCCTGAAACCAGAACACTGTCCGCGCCCTTTTGAAAGGCCCTCAAAACAAATTGTGGATTCACCCTGCCGGAACAGGGGACGCGAATGACGCGAATATTTGAAGGGTATTTCATCCGGCTGACCCCGGCCAGGTCCGCACCGGCGTAACTGCACCAGTTACAGGTAAAACCAACTATCTTGGGCTGAAAATCCTTTGTATCTATCGACACAGGGCATCCACCTCCGCAAGCACTTGATCGTTCGTGAATCCCTTCAGGTTTGCCGCGCCCGCCCGGCATGCCACCGTGCAGTTGCCGCAACCCTGGCATAGTCCGGTATTGACACTGGCAACCAACCTCTCCACGGGCTTACCGCCGACCCGCTCGGTGATGGTCTTCTCTTCAATAGCTTTATAGGGGCAGACACCTTTACAAACCAGGCAACCTGAACACAGGGCTTCATTAATCTGACTGATCATCGGATCAGTAGCAAGTTCGTTGTGGGATAAGAGCGCGCATACCTTGGCGGCCGCGCCGCTGGCCTGGGACACCGTATCGGGAATATCCTTGGGACCCTGACAGGCCCCGGCCAGGAACAAACCGGCAGTCATGGTTTCCACTGGCCTTAGTTTGGGGTGCGCCTCCTGGAAAAACCCGTCCTTATCGGTGGGACAGCTGACCAACTGGGCAATCTTATCAGAATCTTTGCTGGGAACCATGGCCGTGGCAAGAACCACCAGATCGGCTTCCACCTCTACGGGCCTTCCCAGCAGGGTGTCTGTGCCCATTACAATCAGTTTGTCACCTGACGGATAAATTTTAGATACTCGGCCCCGGATATACTGCACGCCTTCCTCGACCGTGCGCCGGTAAAACTCATCGTAAGCCTTGCCCGGTGTCCGGACGTCCATATAGAAAACATAGGCGCTGGATCCGGGGATCTTGTCCAGAACCTGGTGGGCGTGTTTAGCAGTATACATGCAGCAGGCCCGGGAGCAGTACTCCTTGCCTTTGGCCTCGTCCCTGGAACCGACGCATTTAATGAAAACAACCGACTTGGGTTCTTTTCCGTCAGAGGGACGGATGATTTTGCCTCCGGTAAGGCCGGAAGCATTGGACATGCGCTCAAAGTGAAGGCCGGAAATGACATCCTTAAAGCGGCCGTACCCATACTCCCCGTAAGCCTCTTCCCAGTTAAAGAGGTCAAAACCGGTGGCCATGACAATGGCGCCCACTTTTTCCTGAATCAATTCTTCCTTCTGCTCGTAATCAACAGCTCCGGTGGGGCAGATCTTTTTGCAGATTCCACACTTACCTGTTTTAAAGTAACGGCAATTCTCCGCATCAATCACCGGCTTATTGGGCACTGCTGTGGGAAAGTCGATGTAGATAGCCTTTCTGGTACCCAAGCCGAAGTCATAGGCACTGGGCACCTTGGAGGGGCATTTTTCAAAACATGTGCCACAGCCTGTGCACTTACTATGGTCAACATAACGGGCCTTCTGCTTGATGGTAACTTCAAAGTTCCCGATGTAACCGCTGACATCAACTACTTCGCTGTAAGTCATCAGCTTAATGTTGGGATGCTGCGCCGCAGCAACCATTTTAGGCGTGCTAATTCAGGCGGAGCAGTCAAGGGTGGGAAAAGTCTTGTCCAGCATGGCCATCTTCCCGCCGATGGTTGGTTCCCGCTCAACCAGGATGACTTCATGGCCGCTGTCCGCAATGTCAAGGGCAACCTGCATCCCGGCAATTCCGCCGCCAATAACAAGCGCCTTTTTAGTTACGGGAATGTATGATTCATACAGGGGCTCCACTTTGGAAACCTTGGCCAGAGCCCGCTTAATCAGGGCAATTGCTTTAGTGGTCGCGTTTTCCTTCTCATCCGAGTGAACCCAGGTACACTGTTCGCGGATGTTGGCCATTTCAAACATGTACGGGTTCAGGCCGGCCTTGGCTAATGTTTTGCGGAAGGTCGGCTCGTGAAGCCTGGGTGTACAGGACGCCACAACCACCCTGTCCAGATTGTGTTCCTTGATAGCCTTAATAATTGTTTCCTGGCCCGGTTCCGAACACATATACTTGTAATCCGTGGCATAAACGACTCCTGGGAATTTGCTCGCTTCCTGAACGACTGCGGGAACATCTATAACTCCGCCGATGTTTGAGCCGCACCAGCAAACGAAGAGACCAATCCTTTTCATATTCCATCGCTCCCGTAAGGAATTAATTAACCAACTTTGCTCAGTATTTTCTGGGTGTCGGTAAAGTGCGTTTTAAGCCCAAGTTCGTCTTGATTTATCCCCATTGCCAAACCCAAGAGTTCGGTAAAATAAAACACCGGCATTTCATAGCTGGTACCAAGCTGTTTATTAACACTCTTCTGATGCCAGTCAAGATTGAGGTGGCAGAACGGACAGGCTACAACAACACAGTCGGCGCCGCTTGCTATGACACCTTTGAGGATCTTATTAATTAACTTAACGGCAATCCCCAAATTGGAAACACCCAGGGAGGCTCCGCAGCATTCGGTCTTATGGGCCCAGTCCAGCGCTTCCGCACCGGCCAGCTTCATCATATTATCCATAAACATGGGGTTTTCCGGATCATCAAAGCCGGTAATTTGGGGGGGCCTGACCAGCAAACAGCCGTAATAAGCGGCAACTCTCAGCCCGCTCAACGGCTTAACAATATTGGACTTAAGCAGTTCCTGGTCAACAGTGCCGATAGCCTCCACCAGAGATTTGACCTTAAGGGTTCCTTTGTATTCCTTCCCTGTTATCTTGTTAATCTTTTCTTTGATTTCCTTATTTTCAGTCATTTCTTTGTTGGCATTGGCCAACTGCTGGTAACAGGCCGCGCACCCTGTGGTTAAAGTATCCAGGCCCATATCTTCCGCTATGGCCAGGTTACGTGCCGGCAAAGCGACATTTAATAAATGGCTTTTACCATGTGCCGCGGTTGCGCCGCAGCAACTCCAGTCGGGTATTTCAACCAGTTCCATACCCAGTTTTTTGGCAACTGCCTGGGTTGAAGACTCATACTCCTTGCCGGTGCCGTGGGAACTGCATCCTGGAAAGTAAGCGTATCTCATTTCACACCACCTTCCATTTTCCGGACTTCTGAAAAGATCCGGGCAATTTCAGCCGCGCCTTTTACCTTGGACGGCGACAGTTTGAGTTTGCCTTTCTGCAGCATGGGCATACCCATGTCAGCACCATTAAATAGCTTCCCGCTTCTTAAATTGTTTTGAAGAACCAGGCCGACTTCATAAGTGCGTCCGTACTTCTCTACAGTGCTCAGCAAAGCGTTGTACATTATTTCCACGTACTTGGCTTTACCAGCAGGCGCCGTACCGCTTCTTCCCGCCATGATCCTGAGTGACTCCATCACGTGTGCTACCTCAACGTTGCATGGGCAGCGGGTTGAACAGGTGGAACAGGAGGCGCAGATCCAGATGGTGTTGCTCTTTAGTAACTCATCCTTCATTCCGAGCTGAACCATGCGGATCACCTGGTTTGGAGTGTAATCCATAGCAAATGCCACCGGACAGCCGGCAGTACATTTGCCGCACTGGTAACACTTCTGAACAGGCTGTCCACTTTCCTCGCCTATTCGTTGAATAAAGTCGGCATTCTTGGAAATTGACTGATTAAGATTAATCGACTCCATAATAGACTCCTCTTTATCAGATTAATTAAAACATCGCAAAACAATAATTAAACTTTTTTAGCATTATTGCAGTCAGAGCACCCGCCAAATATGGCGCATGATTTATCACCCCTCTACTTCCGCTTGTCCGTGTCAGGGGTTCAGCAACTCCTTCATGATATCTGAAAATGCCTGAAACAATGAGCATTTTAGCTTACCATTTTAATATATCACCCACTATTGTAAAAGTAAATGCTTTTCGCGAACAAAAACTCTGCAGTTTTATGGAAGGTGAAAACAGTTTTTTGCAAAGCGAAAACAGTTTTTGTAAAAAACGAAAGCAAATTTTTACCTAAGGCGAAGGGCAGACGATAAAGCCTGCCCGAGCTTGTTACTTGATGAATCTCATTAACAGTGTCCTTAAGAATGATGGCAGCCTGACAAAATATACACGCAAACTGTTCACATCCCTTCATTAAGTTAGCTGTTTATATAGTATTTCAATATATATCTGAATGTGCTATTTTTTTTACTTAATATGTTGCCAGGTATTTACAGTTGGAATTACTTCTATCCAATCTGCGATTTTATTAATGATTAAATCGATGCCTCCCCTGAAGTGACTTTTTACAGGTAACGACCTCAAGAAATAGCGTCCATAACTCTTATCCAGGATCCTTGGGTCCAGAACCACCACGCAACCCCGGTCATTACCGCTGCGAATCAGCCTGCCGAAGCCCTGTTTGAACCGGATAACAGCCTGGGGAACACTGAAAACCCGGAAACCGTTTCTTTCATGCCTGGCCAGATCCTCAAGGCGCGCCTCGATTACGGGGACCGAAGGGGACATAAAGGGCAGCTTTACCATTACAACACAGGATAAGGCCTCGCCAGGTACATCCACACCTTCCCAAAAGCTGGAGGATCCGAACAAAACTGTTCGCTCTGTTGATTTGAATTCTTCTAGAATTTTTGTCCTGCTGCCGTCAAGGCCATGACCCAATAAAAATATATCTGACTCCTCCAGCCTTGGTTTCAGGCGCCTGTAGGTTTCCCTCAGGACCCGGTGCGAGGTGAAAAGTACAAGTGTCCGGCCGCCTGTGATCTGCAGCAGTTTATAAATAGTATTTTCCAAGTGGTCCAGATATACCTGCTCAATCACCTCTCCCTGGGCGGGAAGATCACGGCTGAGGCAGAGAAGGGCCTGGCGGTCGTATTCAAAGGGAGAATCATAACTGGCCAGAATTCTCCTTTCTTCTGATACATGATTAAGGCCGGTCCGCTCCATGAAGTAATCAAAGGTCCCGTTTACCGTTAAGGTGGCTGAAGTCAGCACCACAGTCTTTTTAGTTTTAAAAAATTTTTCGAAAAGCAGGCTGCCGACATTTACCGGAGCTGCCATTAAGGATATCTTTTTGAAGGAACCCTGCCTAGACTTCTCTAATTCCGCCCAGTAGGCAAACTCCCGGTCGCGGCTTTCGATGATAAAGAGCAGGTCATCTGCCAAGTCAAATCCTGATTTAACAATTTGTTGTAGATCCCGGGCCGTTCCCGCCCACACCTCTTCGGAAACCGCCCAGGTCTCTATGAGCTCAGCGCAGTCCTTGAGCCATTCTACAAAATTACGAATAAATCCGGCGCTCCTAACCCCGCTGTCAACTAATTCTTGATAATCTGATTTTGTACAGGGCAACCGGAGGGATATCCGGGCGTATTCACCGTCACCACCGGAGGCGCCGTCTGTTGCCAAATCCCAGAGCAGTTGAAAGAAATGTTTAAGAGCTTCCGAAGTTTCCAACCTGGCTTTCTGGGCCTCTTTATTTATTATGGACCACCGGGCTCCGTCACCGGGAGGAGCATTTTCGGCAACCTTGGCCAGGTATTTTCCCGCCAGCCCCAGCCAGCGGTGAACTGAAATCTGGGAAAACTGCCTCCCCAGGTGGGCAGTGGCGGCATCCTCCAGGTGATGCGCCTCATCAATTACGACAGGCCCGAAGGCCGGAAGCAGCCGGTTTTCAACCCGGACATCGGAGAGAAGCAGGGAGTGGTTGGCTATGATCAGGTTGGCCTCCTCTGCCGTCTTCCTGGCTTTATTTACGTAACAGCGACGGCTGTAACGGCAGCGTTGCCCCAAACAACCTTCTGCTTCCCCGCAAAGATCAAGCCAGTGGTCGGCGTCACCCGGGATCATGTTCAGTTCGTTTCTGTCACCTGTGGCAGTTGCTGTCAACCAGGTCAAAACGCGGGCATAAAAAGCAGCTTCTTCAGGTTGGTGGGTGCTGTTTAAAACCGCATCCCAGCGGCGCAGACAGATATAATTCTGCCGCCCTTTGGCCAGGGCAACCCGGAAGGGTTTATTAATCACACCCGCCAGGAGCGGAATGTCTTTTGACCACAGCTGCTCCTGAAGGTTTATCGTATGCGTGGCCACCAGGACTCTTTCCTGGTTGGCAAGGCCCCATAAAATCAACGGGACCAGGTAAGCCAGGGATTTGCCGACCCCGGTGCCCGCCTCCATCAGCAAAAATTTTTCTTCATTAAGCGAGCGGGTGACCTCACGCATCATGGCTTCTTGCTGGGGGCGGTATTCGTAGCCCGGCAGCAGGCCGGCCAGGGGGCTGTTTTTTCCGGCCAGGGAGCATACTTCCTTTTCCGCCAGGACAACCTTCTTTTCCCCACCGGTCCGGAGCTCCCCAAAGACCGGCGCGTTTTGTCCTTCCTGAATATCTGCCCCGCTCCAATAAGGAGCGGTTGATATTTTTTGAACAGGGAAGGTCTTAATCCGCTCTTTGATTAAACCTGTAATAAAACTGTGCCAGCCGGAGCGCGCTTCTCCGAGCAGTATATTCAACCGTGTCAGAACAGTAAGGTCCATTGTCTTTAGTTTTTGAATCAGGATATTTAAAAGGCTGCCTGTGCACAGCGCATCGTCCAGCGCCCGGTGGGTTGCCGCAGTACCAATGTTCAATACTTTGCAAAGCTTTTCCAGGCGATAGCTGGCTAAACCGGGAATAACCAAGCGGGCCAACTCCAGAGTGTCATAGGCCGGGTTAGATAAAAACTGCCCCCGGGCAGCCCCCAGGAAGCGCAGGTCATGCTGGATATTATGCCCTGCCACTGCACACCCGCCGATAAAATCAAGAGCATCTGGAAGAACCTGGCGAATTGGCAAAGCCCGGGCAAGGTCATCATCAGCCAGGCCGGTTAACCTTTTAATTCTAATTGAAAGCGGCTGTCCCGGATTGACGAGGGCGTGGAACTGTTGGGTGACCTCGCCTTCTTCCAGCCTGACCAGGCCAATTTCAATTATTTTGTCCGATCCAGGGTCCAGGCCTGTGGTTTCAAGGTCACAGACAATGAAGGTTTTTTCCATTTTCATCCTCAAGTCCTGCTGAAAAATGATTACTGCCCGGTTTGGTTTAAGTTATCTCCGGTTTCACCTTTAAGACGTTCTATTTCCGCTGTAAGCTGCCGGTTGAGTCCGCTCAACTCCCGGATCTGGAAAGTGGAGCGAATCTGCCTGGCCAGAGTAAGCAGAAAAGCTGCCAGTGCTCCCCCCGCGAAGGAAGAGATCATGATCATCACCAGGGATACCTGCGGAACCTTCCACCATAAAAACTGAATGTCCACCTGTAAAGCGTTTTGAACTGCAAACAAGGCCACCAGCAAGGCAATTACCAGAACTATTAAGATATACTTCAACATAACTATACCACCGCTTTATAATTAGATTTGTTGTTTTATATTTCGCGCCAAAGAGATTATATCCTCTATAGCGCCGCAAAAATCAAGGCTTTGAAAACCTTATAAGAACATAAAGCCATAGCTGCAAACTGGCTACCTTAAAGTGCCGCTCCAGGATAAAATGTAATATGGTAATAGATGGGGATGATTAAACCAGGATCGTCATACAAAAAGCCGGCACAAAGACTGTACCGGCTAGCGCTCTGGTCAGAATTTAAACCCGGCATTATTAAAGCTTTTTATAACTCCAGGCTTTCTCCGGGAGCCAGAACTGATACTTTACTTTCGGTTGCCGTTTCGACATCTTTTTTGAATTGATCCGGGTCCTGTTCAATTAACGGCCAGGTATTGTAATGCATAGGAACAACAAGCTTTGGCTTCAGCATTTGAACTGCTTTGAGGGCATCTTCCGGACCCATGGTATAATTATCGCCAATGGGCAGCAAGGCCAGGTCGATTGGTTGAGAATTACCAATCAACTCCATGTCTCCGAACAGGCCCGTATCACCGGAATGGTAGATAATTTTACCGTCCAGCCAGATTAAAAAACCACAGGGTGTTCCCAGGTATTCCATAGGCCCGTCCCCAAAGCCTGACCCGTGCCAGGCTGGTGTGAGCTTTATCTTGACCCCGTCTATGGTATTGCTTCCGCCGATATGCAAGGCGTGCGTTTTAGCGCCCTGGCGGCCGGCGAAACCAGCCAGTTCATGAACCGAAACCACTGTTCCGCCGGATTGTTTGGCAATCGCAATAGAATCACCCAGGTGGTCGCCATGTCCGTGGCTGACCAGAACCAAATTCGCTTTAACGTCCTCCGGTTTTGTTTTTGCTTTGGGGTTCCCCGTTAGAAAAGGGTCAATAACGATATTCGTACTTCCTTCCACAAGGAAACCCGCATGCCCCAAGAATGTTAATTTCATGCCGACATCTCCTTTCCAGTTATTTCTTTTTCTGATTATATCCAATATAATAGCACATTTCACTTCTATTCCAAAAAAAAAGTGCGAAATCATTTCGCACAATTAATCACGGACAGATCTTCTGAAAACCGGCACCCCCAATGATTTGTTTGACAATCATGCCCGATGCCGTGTAAGGATCGACTTCCCTGGCAGAAACCTTGGCCAACATTTCACTAACCGGCCCCGGCTTGCCGAGATGCTGTCTTACCAGTCGATCCCACTGGTAGTTGATAATATCTAAAACTTCGTTGCTGGCCCTTTCCTGGCGCTTCTTCAAGAAAATGCCTTTTTCGGACAGATAGGAACGGTGCTTCTTCACCGCATCAAGCAGTTCACCAATCCCCTGGCCGGCGTTATAGGTGGAAGTTTTTACAACAGGAGGACGCCACTTGATGTGATCATCCCGGAAGTTCAGCATTAACTGAACTTCCATTTCAACACTGTCAGCGCCGGGAAGGTCGCACTTATTAATGGCAAAGACATCTGCAATCTCCATAATTCCGGCCTTCATCGTCTGAATGCTGTCCCCTGCGCCCGGAGTCAACACTACTACAGTGGAATCAGCGATATACATGATATCAAGCTCTGCCTGCCCCACGCCGACAGTCTCAATAATTACCCAGGCCATGCCAAAGGCGTCCATCACCTTGACAACTTCCTTTGTTGTTTTAGCCAGGCCACCCAGACTGCCCCTGGTACCCATACTCCGGATAAAAACTCCTTCGTCTAAAGCATGTGTATTCATCCGGATCCGGTCACCCAGAATAGCTCCTCCTGTAAAGGGACTGGTGGGATCCACAGCAACAATTCCAACAAGTTCTTTGCTTTTTCTGATTTCCTTGACCAGAGAATCAACCAGAGAGCTTTTTCCCGCACCGGGCGATCCGGTTACACCCAGGATGTAGGCCCCGCCGGTTTTTGTATATATCTCTTTTAAAATTTCGTCTTTTTCCGGTAATTCATTTTCTACTGTGGATATAACCCTGGCCAGCGCCCGGTGTTCACCAGCCCAAAACCTGCTCATGAGTTCTTTCAAGAATACACCCCCAGTTTTTTAAAAGGTCAGAAAAATAAGAATCTTTATTTAAAATTCTGCATCTATTATAAATTCCCTTTAAAAAATTGTATTTATTTAAAAAAAAGATCCTTAGATCTCCCCGTACCGCCGCGGAACCGGTAAATCATAATAGTTGAACCACTGGAAGTGTTCTTGTGGTGTTCTATGACAATTTCATTTCTTCCAGGTATTTTTCCGCAGCAACCGCGGCAATTGCCCCGTCCGCTACCGCCGTTACAACCTGTCGAAGAAGTTTTTGCCGGATATCTCCCGCTGCAAAAACGCCGGGCCTGTTGGTGCGCATGTTTTCGTCCGTTATGATATAACCTTTTTCGTCAAGCTCAACAAGGTCTTCAACCAGGCTTGAATTGGGCCGGTAGCCCACGTAGATAAAAACGCCGTCCACATCAAGGCTTGTTGTTTTATGATCACGAACGTCTCTGACGGTCAGGGACTCTACCATATCGCCGCCCAGGATTTCATCAACCACACTGTGCCAGACAAACTCAATTTTAGGATTAGTAAAGGCTCTCTGTTGGATAATCTTTGTTGCCCTCAACTCTCCGCGCCGGTGGATGACAAACACTCTTTCTGCAAATTTCGTTAAGAACATGGCTTCCTCTACAGCTGCGTCCCCTCCCCCCACAACTGCAACGCGCTTTCCCCGGAAGAAGGCGCCGTCACAGGTTGCGCAATAGGATACTCCACGGCCGGTTAACTCAAATTCACCCTTTACCCCCAGTAGATTCGGCTGCACTCCTGTTGCTACAATTATAGCCCCAGCCGAGATCCGGCCATGATCTGTCTCCAGGATGATTTCACTTCCGGCGGGCTGGATTACCCAGACATCGGCAAACCTGATTTCCAGATCAAAGCGGCGCGCCTGCTTTTCCATCTGGGCCATCAACTCAGGTCCACTGATACCGCTCTCAAAACCAGGGTAGTTTTCAATATGCTGTGAGCTGACCACCAGACCGCCCGGAATCCCCCGTTCCAGCAGGACAGTTTTTATAGCTGCTCTGGCTGCATAAATCCCGGCTGAAAGGCCGGCAGGACCCCCGCCGATGATCACAAGTTCGCATTTCTCCATAGAGGCACCTCCCCAGTATTTTTGTAGCTATTGTCTCAATATATTATCTTAAAAACATGATTTACGTCAATAAAAACACTGGTTATAGTAAAATAAGGGGTGCTTAGCTAAAGCTACCCCTTACTATTCTTGCCAGGTAATTTACAATAACCGGTTTAAAATTAATAGCGTAAAAACAACTTTTTTAACCCCATTATGAATAATTGTTTTGGTTCTACCCTAGTAATTTTCCTATCCAACACCCCCTTTGTTTGATTTGTTTATGCTATCTATATGCAAAGTGGGGGCTAATTTTCCTGGTAATATTATGATTTTATATTTATAAAAAGCTGTTACAATTTTTCTGGCCGTAATATGCTTATTTTGAGTTGAATCACTCTTACATGATTTTAATTTATGTATTAGAGGCGCCGTTAATAACTCTCTTGCAAAAAAAGGCCCTTTAAGGACGTTCCCTTAAAAAGGCCTTTGTCATCACTTGCCCAGGCTGGCCAGAATATCTGCCAGAACCTTCTCAATATCCTGATCTCCGTTGATGTTCTTCAAAAGGCTCCGACTGGCGTAATAATCAATTAATGGCTCGGTCTTCGATTCGTAGATGTCCAGACGGTT